>CDYL01006229.1_pt1 | contig 15040 bp, 10 predicted proteins | sample 557761 | NCBI WGS metagenome assembly CDYL01 (sample SAMEA3182104, study PRJEB8094) | gut metagenome | biome: human; feature: gut; material: Stool; isolation source: human stools | place: Canada | collected 2013-02-12 | reverse complement strand
AAGCTATTGGTTGCTCCTGAAGGAAAATCCTTCTCCCACTGGCAGGACAATACATACTGATAAGGCGAATCTCCCATTAGCCCGTGCAATTCGTCCGCTTTCTTCAAGATCTGTTTGCGATTGCCAAAACTCATAATCGCTGTCAGCAAACCGCTGACTTCGATATCCTGTTTCAGCGTATAACGATGGGGAAACTGCACCGGATCGCTTTGTATAAAGTCTGCGCGATGATACATCTCCGCACACATTAAAAGTTTATTCTTTATATCTTCAGTCATTTCGAGAAAGTATCAAGTATTGTCGATACAAAGTTACTACAAAAAAGTGAAATGCGGAAAGATATAGTGATAGAATTGAGTTACAAGGGTTTTAGTTGAAGTGGCGATAATTCATGAAGCCATTACAATCCCTGCCGAAGCCAAATCCTGACGCCGCAACGTTACTTGTTCGTAACCATGCCCGATAATGCGACAAACGGGTACGGATGGCGAAACAAGATACTAAAGCATAGTGAGTTACCGTCAACTCATGTAACAAATCCGGTTACGGAAAAAGATTGCGCCGTTCCTCCCCGTTTTGCGTACCGACACCGAACTCTTCACCAACTAATTTTGAAACCAAAAAAATTAAGAACGATGAAGAGTACATTTTCAGTAATCTACTACCTCAAGCGTCAGGTAGTGAAAAAGGACGGGACAGTTCCCGTCATGGGACGCATCACGGTGGACGGCAGCCAGACGCAGTTCAGTTGCAAGCTGACTGTCGATCCGAAACTGTGGGACACCAAAGGGGGGCGTGTCACGGGCAGAAGCACGGCGGCACTCGAAACGAACCGTATGCTTGACAAGATGCGGGTACGCATCAATATGCACTATCAGGAAATCATGGAGCGTGACAACTTCGTCACGGCGGAGAAGGTGAAGAACGCCTTTCTCGGACTGGAACACCGCTACCACACGCTGATGCAGGTGTTCCGCCAACACAACGAGGACTACGAGAAACAGGTAGAGGCAGGCATGAAAGCCAAAGGTACGCTGCTGAAGTACCGCACCGTTTACAAACACCTGCAAGAGTTCCTCGACATCCGCTACCATGTGAAGGACATCGCACTGAAAGAGCTTACCCCGGCTTTCATCTCCGACTTCGAGATGTTCCTTCGCACGGACAAGCACTGCTGCACCAATACCGTGTGGCTGTACGTCTGCCCGCTACGGACGATGGTGTTCATCGCCATCAACAACGAGTGGCTGACACGCGACCCGTTCCGCGAGTATGAAATCAAAAAGGAGGAAACGACACGCAGTTTCCTTACCAAAGACGAAATACGCCTGCTGATGGACGGCAAACTGAAAAACGCCAAACAGGAACTGTACCGCGACCTCTACCTGTTCTGCGCCTTCACCGGGCTGTCGTTCTCGGATATGCGCAACCTCACGGAAGAGAATATCCGCACCTACTTCGACGAACACGAATGGATAAACATCAACCGCCAGAAAACAGGCGTGGTGTCCAACATCCGCCTGCTTGACATCGCCAAGCGGATTATAGACAAATATCGGGGACTGTGCGAGGACGGCAGGATATTCCCCGTGCCGCACTACATGACCTGTCTGTACGGCATCCGTGCCGTTGCTAAAAGATGCGGCATAACCAAGCATATCACTTGGCATCAAAGCCGGCATACGGCAGCCACGACGGTTTTTCTCTCCAACGGCGTACCCATAGAAACCGTCAGTTCCATGCTCGGACACAAGAGCATAAAAACGACGCAGATTTACGCGAAGATAACCAAAGAGAAGCTCAATCAGGACATGGAGAACCTTGCGGCAAGGTTGAACGGCGTCGAGGAATTTGCAGGTTGTACCATCTAAAAAAGAGAAGCCATGAAACGTGACATAATCATCATAGAAGACAAGGCGGTCAGCGTAACCGGTAACGGCGTGTGGATGACCGTCACCGAAATAGCTGGACTGTTCCATAAGACTGTCCCAGCAGTGAACGCCGCCATCAAAGCCGTCCGCAAGTCGGACGTGCTGAACGACTACGAGGTGTGCCGCTACATGCAGCTTGAAAACGGGCTGTACGCGGATGTGTACGCGCTTGAAATCATCATCCCGGTCGCTTTCCGACTGAACACCTACAACACCCACCTGTTCCGCACATGGCTGGTGAGAAAGGCACTCGCCAAAGAGAAACAGCAGGCATACGTGATGTTCATACAGAACGGAAAAGCCGAGTATTGCTGATTGCACATACCCCATAAGACAAGGAAACGGGCAGCACCACAAAAGGTGTCGCCCGTTTCCTTTTTCATGTTGGCCGCTTTACTCCAGCGGCTTGCGGTAGTTCGCTTCCAGCACCTCGCGCAGCCCCGTTTCCGGGTAAAGCACCTTCCCTCCCAAAAGTATGAAGGGCAACACACGGTTGTTGCGGTATTCCTGCAAGGTGCGTCGGCTCACGCGGAGCAGTTCCGCCACCTCGCCGTCCGTCAGGTAACGCTCTCCGTCCAGCGGAGGACGGTAACTTTCCAGAAAGGCGGACAGCCATTTCGAGCTTTTGCGCATATCCTGCATTACAGAGGCTATCGGCTCGTCTTCCATCGTAAAAACATCGTTGTTCTCGTTCATCATAACTTCGGATTCAGTGGAGGAATAAATCAAATCATCTGCCGTGCGGATAGAGCGTGCCGATAAGCGGTATCAGCCGCTTCACCTCCTCCGGCTTGTAATAAAACCTGCGGTTTATTTGCGAGTAGCCGATAAGCCGTCTGTCGCGCAGCGTCTGCAACGTGCGCGGGCTAATTCTCAACTGCCCGCAGACCTCCTCGCCCGTGAGCCATCTTTCCATGCGCCCCGTGTCGCTTTTGCGCCTCAGGGCGGTGACCTTCTCCGAGAGTGCGCCGAATGTCGCCACCATCATCTCGAAAGTCTTTTTCTCGATAGATACTATTTCCATATTCATGCAATTATCGGTTTGCCCGCAAAGGTAACGATGCAGCCCATAACACGTACCGTTTCCCGCTGAAAGGCTGCCTGTTGCGCCGTTTGACCGGGTTACGGAGCCATCTTCCGTAAAAATCTTACGTGAGTCACGTAGTGAGTTGTTAAAGCCCCTTTTGTTTATTGCCGAATTTTGCCGCAGAAACAAAAAGAAAGGACTGAATATGAAAGTGATAACGATGGAAAGTTCCGTCTTCCGGTCATTGACGGAACAGATAGCGGAGATTGCGGCACACGTCCGTGCCGCCTCCGGCGACAAGAAAGCGGCATCGCCCGACAGGTTGCTCACCACACGCGAGGCGGCGCACCTGCTTAACGTGAGTACACGCACCCTCCAGCGTATGCGCAGCGAACAACGCATCGGCTATGTCGTGCTTCGCGGCAAATGCCGCTACCGGCAGTCGGAAATCGACCGCCTGCTTGAAGCGTGTACAGTCAACGAGGACGCGGCGACACCGCAGGAATTGAAACGTAACCACACGCTGCGCACGGGCGGCAACCCCAAAGGAAGGAGGACATAGGTCATGGAACTGCTCACACGAAACAACTTCGAGGGCTGGATGCAGAAGCTGATGGAACGGCTCGACCGTCAGGACGAACTGCTGCTGGCGATAAAAGCTGAGGGGAAACAGCCCGCTATCACGGAAAGCATCCGCCTTTTCGACAATCAGGATCTGTGCATGCTGCTCCAGATAAGCAAGCGCACACTGCAACGCTACCGCAGCGTCGGCGCATTGCCCTACAAGACACTGGGCAAGAAGACCTATTACAGCGAGGAGGACGTGCTGACATTCCTTTCCAACCATATCAAGGACTTCAAAAAGGAAGATATAGCCTTCTACAAGGCTCGTATCCATAATTTCTTTCATAAATAACCCAATTAAAACATTTTTCAAATGGCAAAGAAAAAAGACGAAAAGGACGTGCTGGTGGTCCGTGACGAGAAGACGGGCGAGATCAGCGTGGTAGCCGGGCTGAACGCGGACGGCACACCCAAGCGCACCCCCGCGAAAGCGGAGAACGCGCAGAGTTTCCTGCAATTCGACCGTCACGGCGACGTGCTGGACAACTTCTTCAAGAACTTCTTCCGGCAGTGTAAGGACCCCAGCCGCTTCGGTTTCTACCGCATTGCGGCAGACCAAGCCGAAAATCTACTGGAGGTGATGAAGCAACTGCTGAAAGACCCCGAAGCGAACAAGGAACTGCTCGCCCCTCACAAGGTGGACACCACCGGGTACGAGAAGAAGGAGCAAGAAAAGCAGGCGACCGAACAACAGGAACAGACTGGACAACAGACAGAGAAACAAGAACCTCAAAAACAGGAGAACATGGAACAACAGAAAGAACAACAACAGCAACAGGAAAGCCCGCAACAGACGCAGGGCAAACGGGGCTACCAGCCCATCGACGAGAGCAATATCAACTGGCAGGAACTGGAGGACAGATGGGGCGTGAAGCGTGACGACCTTGAAAAGTCCGGCGACCTTACGAAGATGCTCAACTACGGCAAGTCCGACTTGGTGAAGGTCAAGCCCACCTTCGGCGGCGAATCCTTTGAGCTGGACGCCCGCCTCTCCTTCAAGAAGGACGGCGAGGGAAACATCAGCCTTGTGCCGCACTTCATCCGCAAGGAGCAGAAGCTGGATGAATACAAGGAACACAAATTCTCCGACGATGACCGGAAGAACCTGCGCGAAACAGGCAACCTCGGCAGGGTCGTGGACATCGTGGACAGGGAAACGGGCGAAATCATCCCCTCCTACATCAGCATCGACCGCAAGACAAATGAAATCACGGACATCCCGGCAAACAAGGTGCGCATCCCGGAGCGCATCGGCAAGACGGAAATCACCAAACAGGAGCAGGACATGCTCCGCGCCGGACTGCCCGTGCGCGACAAGCTCATCGAGCGCAACGACGGCAGGAAGTTCGTCACCACCCTGCAAGTGAACGTGGAGCAGCGCGGCGTGGAGTTCGTGCCGGGAACCGGCAGGTCGCCACGTACCGCACAGACGCAGGAAGCCAAGAGCGACACCTCGCAAGACCAGACACAAGGCGGGGAAAATACCGCCCAAACCAAGAAGGAGCAACGCCGCAACACGTGGACGAACGAGGACGGCAGCATCCGTCCCATCAGCAAATGGAGCGACGTGAACTTCACCGACCAACAGAAAGCCGACTACGTGGCGGGGAAAGCCGTGAAGCTGGAGAACGTGACCGACAAGCAGGGCTTCCATGCCACGATGTATATCAAGTTCAACCCGGAGAAGGGCCGCCCGTACCGCTACGACACGAACCCCGACAACGCCCAGCAGGTCGCCCCGTCCAACGAGAGCCGCACGCAGGTGGCGGTGAACAACGAGGGCAAGACCAACGAGGCGACAAAGAACCTGAAAGAGCCTTTGCAGAAAGGCCAGACCGCTCCGAAGGACACCCGCCAGCAACAGCAGCAGGAGAAACCGCAGAGGAAAAACAACAAGGGCATGAAAATGTAATCCCGTGTCCGCCACTGAATCCAAAATAAAATCCAAAGTATCAACAAAAAAGTAAGAAGACATGAAGACAATCATTGCAGAAAAGCCATCCGTGGCACGTGAAATCGCCCGTATCGTGGGCGCGACAAAGAGAGAGGAAGGATATTTCGAGGGAGGCGGTTATGCCGTGACATGGGCATTCGGACACCTCGTCCAGCTTGCCATGCCCGACGGCTACGGCGTGCGCGGATTCGTCCGTGACAACCTTCCGATTATCCCCGACACCTTCACGCTCGTCCCCCGTCAGGTCAGGACGGAGAAGGGCTACAAGCCCGACAGCGGCGTGGTGGCGCAGATAAAAGTCATCAAAAGACTGTTCGACGCAAGTGAACATATCATCGTGGCGACCGATGCGGGGCGCGAGGGTGAACTTATCTTCCGATACCTCTACCACTACACGGGATGCACCACTCCTTTCGTGCGTCTGTGGATCAGCTCGCTCACCGACAAGGCTATCCGTGAGGGACTGCGGAAGCTCGAAGACGGCGGCAAGTACGACAACCTCTACCTCGCCGCCAAAGCGCGTAGCGAATCCGACTGGCTCGTGGGCATCAACGGCACACAGGCGTTATCCATCGCCGCCGGACACGGCACGTATTCGGTTGGACGGGTGCAGACACCCACGCTGGCTATGGTGTGTGAACGCTACTGGGAAAACCGCCGTTTCACGCCCGAAGCATTCTGGCAGCTCCATATCGCAACGGACGGTTGCGATGGTGAGGTCGTGAAATTCTCATCCTCCGAGAAATGGAAGGAGAAAGAGCCGGCTACGGAGCTATATAATAAGGTAAAGGCGGCAGGCTTCGCCACCGTCACGAAAGCCGAGCGCAAGGAAAAGACGGAGGAAACTCCGCTCCTGTATGACCTAACCACGCTCCAGAAAGAAGCCAACGCCAAACATGGCTTCACGGCTGAACAGACACTTGAAATCGCGCAGAAACTCTACGAGAAGAAGCTGATAACCTATCCGAGAACGGGAAGCCGCTACATCCCCGAAGACGTATTTGCCGAAATCCCCAAGCTGCTCGCCTTTATAGGTACGCAGCCCGAATGGAAAGACAAGGTGCGGGCGAAAGCCGTCCCGACACGCCGCAGCGTGGACGACGGCAAGGTGACGGATCACCATGCCCTGCTTGTCACGGGCGAGAAACCGCTCTTCCTCTCCAAAGAGGACGGTATCATCTATCACATGATTGCCGGACGTATGGTCGAGGCATTCTCCGAGAAATGCGTCAAGGACGTGACCGCTGTCACGGCGGAATGTGCAGGAGTGGAATTCACCGTGAAAGGCAGCGTCATCAGGCAAGCCGGATGGCGTGCCGTCTATGGCGAGGAAAACAAGGATGAGACCACCATCCCCGGCTGGCAGGAAGGCGACACGCTGACACTGAAAGGCTCGTCCATCACCGAAGGAAAGACCAAGCCCAAACCGCTGCATACCGAAGCCACCCTGCTGTCCGCTATGGAAACGGCGGGCAAGGAAATCGAGGATGACGCGCTGCGTCAGGCGATGAAGGACTGCGGCATAGGCACTCCGGCAACCCGTGCGGCTATCATCGAAACGCTCTTCAAGCGCGGTTACATGGAACGCTGCAAGAAGTCGCTTGTTCCCACCGAAAAGGGGCTTGCCCTCAACTCCGTCGTCAAAACGATGCGCATCGCCGATGTAGCCATGACGGGCGAATGGGAGAAGGAGCTGGCACGCATCGAGCGCGGGGAACTGTCCGCCGACACCTTCCGCAAGGAGATAGAGGCGTACACACGGGAAATCACCTCCGAACTGCTCTCGTGCGACAAGCTCTTCGGCAGCCGTGACTCCGGCTGCGCGTGTCCCAAGTGCGGCACGGGCAGGATGCGGTTCTATGGCAAGGTGGTACGCTGCGACAACACGGAGTGCGGACTGCCCGTGTTCCGGCTGAAAGCGGGACGCACCCTGTCCGACGATGAAATCAAAGACCTGCTCACCGACGGGCATACCCGGCTGCTCAAAGGCTTCAAGAGCAAACAGGGCAAGAGTTTCGATGCCGTTGTCGCCTTTGACGGGGAATATAACACGACTTTCGTATTTCCGGAGGCTAAAAAGGGCAAGAAATTTTCAGGACGGAAGAAATAATGCTAACTTTGCCACTTGTTCAGAGTAATGAATTGTTCTTCGATACCGGATTACACTCATACTTTGGATTTAGTGGTGGCACTCGGAGGGATACCGAGTGCCTTTTTCTTCCTTTTTCCAACCGATTATCCCGTTAAATATCAATCCACTAAACTCCAAAGTAATGAACAACAAGAAGAAAAACGATAGTCAGACCGACTTTTCCTATTACGGTCTGTACCTGCTGGACTACCTCCGCACGAACAAGTTTGAACAGGCTGCCGATGCCGCCTTCATACGGGAACGGGCCGACCGTGCCGCCGAAACGTATGAAAAGGCACGTCTTGAAGGTTATCCCGCCGACGGTGCGCAGGAGCTGGCGATGGACACGCTGCTGCGCGGGCTGCGCTATTCCCGGTATGCCATCCTCCGCGAAGTCGTGGAAAACGAGTTTGCCGATGAAGTGCCGGAAGAGAAGCGTGAAGCCTTTATCCATAAACTCCTGCCGCTTGTCGGCAACGTGTTCTCCGTCTATGACCTTTCGGATGACAATTTCGCCCTGTCTTCCGATTATGACCTGCTCTACACGGAGCTGACGGGGGCAATCGTCCTTTACATCGGGGAATATGGCGTTTAACCGCAAACAGAGACTGCGGGACAACATCGAGGCGATACGGACGGCATTCATCCTTGACAGGGAAAACAGGACAGCGACAACCGAAGAGCGTGCCATACTTCAAAGGTACTGCGGTTTCGGAGGTCTGAAATGTATCCTCAACCCTGCAAAGGAACTGACGGATGCCGTCCGCTGGGCGAAATCCGACCTCGAACTGTTCGCCCCGACGGTGGAGCTGCACAGGCTCATCCGTGAGAACAGCAAGGACGAAACGGAGTACAAGCGGTTTGTGGATTCGCTGAAAGCATCCGTGCTGACCGCTTTCTACACACCCAAAGAGATAACCGACACCATCGCGGACGTGCTGGCGGATTACAGCGTCCGCCCCGCCCGTATGCTTGAACCGTCGGCAGGCGTCGGCGTGTTCGTGGACTCCGTGCTGCGGCACAGCCCCGGTGCGGATGTGATGGCTTTTGAGAAGGATCTGCTCACGGGTACAATCCTGCGGCATCTTTATCCCGACCAAAAGATGCGCACCTGCGGTTTTGAGAAAATCGAAAAACCGTTCAACAATTATTTCGACTTGGCGGTGTCCAACATACCGTTTGGTGACATAGCCGTATTTGACCCTGAGTTCCAGCGGAGCGACTCATTCGGCAGACGCTCCGCCCAAAAAGCCATTCACAACTATTTCTTCCTCAAAGGGCTGGATGCCGTGCGTGACGGCGGTATCGTGGCGTTCATCACCTCGCAAGGGGTATTGAACAGCACCAAGACCTCCGTGCGTAACGAGCTGTTCAGTCAGGCTGATTTGGTGTCAGCGATACGCCTGCCCAACAACCTGTTCACGGACAACGCGGGTACGGAGGTGGGCAGCGACCTGATTGTCCTGCAAAAGAACCTCAACAAGAAGGAAATGTCGCAGGACGAGCGGCTGATGACCGTGATACAGACGGACACGAAAACCGACCTGACCGACAACGCCTATTTCATCCATCACCCGGAACGTATCGTGCATACGACCGCGAAACTTGACACCGACCCCTACGGGAAGCCCGCTATGGTTTATCTGCACGAGGGCAAGGCAGCAGGCATCGCCGGGGATTTGCGCCGTATGCTTGACGAGGATTTCCATTACAGGCTCGCCATGCGTCTGTATTCGGGAACAATCCGGCAGACAGGAACGGAAGAAAAGGTTATTGTTCAAAAGGAAATAGAACGTCCTGCCATAAAATTGGAAACGGCATCTTCGATGCAGGCGGTGGAAACTCCGACGGAGAAACCGCAACCCACAGAGGAAAAGCCGGAGATAGAGCCACGTCCGAAATATTCTGACGGGGTGCAGCTATCATTGCTCGATCTTTGGGGTATGACGGAAGAAGTCAGCCAATCGAAAACCGCCAAGAAGAAAAAGACGGTGAAAAAGGAAAGCCCGGCAAGGCGCATTTCGCCTAAGCCGCAGGTGCAGGCAACACCGAAAGTCACTGCTATACCGACTGCTTCCACACCTAAGACTGTAACGGAGAACAAGGAGGTGAAAGTGGACAATGCCGCAAAGCCTGCCGACCCGGACGACATCTATGCCACGCTGGACTGGGATACCAATCCTCCCATCAACGGCTTTTATGAAACAATGATGAGCCTTTCGCCGGAACTCAGGAAGGAACTTCGGGAGCTGGCGAGGCAGTATAACGAGAAACAAGTGGCGGCGGAAAAGACGGAAGTGAAAGCCGTGTCGGAAACTCACCGTGAGCAAACACGGCAAGAAGAAGCACAGCCGGAGGCAGTTGCCGCACCTGCCGTTACCGATGCCCCATCGGAAACGGTGGCAACCTCCCTTTTCCCCGAAATCGAAGCGGAGAAGCCGAAGGAGGAAGTCGTGGACCTATCGCCCCGTGCCTATCACCGCACACCGGAGATGCACCTGCGTGAAGGGTCGCTGGTGGCTGACTGGGGACGTCATAACATCGGCTATCTGAAAGACATCACGCCTTACGGAGCGACATTCCAGCCTCTCGACCTGAAAGGCTACCAGAAGGAGAAGGCGTTGCTGTATGTGTCGCTGCGTGACGCCTACGAGCGGCTGTACCGCTATGAATCGAACAGGCACGAGGAAAACGTTCCGTGGCGAGAGCATCTGAACACCTGTTACGATGAGTTTGTCATGCGTTACGGCAACCTCAACGCCAAGCAGAACGTGAAGTTAGTGATGATGGACGCGGGCGGACGTGACATCCTCTCGGTGGAACGGGTGGAGAACGGGAAGTTCGTCAAGGCGGACATCTTCGAGCGTCCCGTTTCCTTCGCGGTGGAGAGCCATGCCAACGTAAACTCTCCCGAAGAGGCACTTTCCGCATCGCTCAACAAGTTCGGCACGGTCAATCTCGACTATATGCGGGAGATAACCGACAGTACGGCGGAGGAATTGCTCGCTGCCTTGCAAGGGCGCATCTATTACAATCCGCTTGTAACCGGTTACGAGATCAAAGACCGCTTCATCGCCGGGAACGTGATAGAGAAGGCGGAACGCATAGAAGCATGGATGAGCGACAATCCCGAAAATGAACGTATGCCGGAGGTGAAGCAGGCGTTGGAGGCTCTGAAAGATGCCGAACCGCCACGCATCGCCTTTGAAGACCTTGATTTCAACTTCGGGGAACGCTGGATTCCGACGGGTGTCTATGCCGCCTACATGAGCCATCTGTTCGACACGGAGGTGAAAATCGCCTACTCCGCCAGCATGGACGAGTTTTCGGTGGCGTGCGGCTACCGCACCATGAAAATCACGGACGAGTTTCTGGTGAAGGGGTATTACCGGAACTATGACGGTATGCACCTCCTGAAGCACGCCCTGCACAACACCTGTCCCGACATGATGAAGTCCATCGGCAAGGACGAGCATGGCAACGACATCAAGGTGCGCGACAGCGAGGGAATACAGCTCGCCAACGCCAAGATTGACGAGATACGAAACGGCTTCTCCGAATGGCTCGAAGAGCAGTCTCCGCAGTTCAAGGAGCGGCTGACGACGATGTATAACCGCAAGTTCAACTGTTTCGTGCGCCCGAAGTATGACGGCTCGCACCAGACCTTCCCCGACCTCAATCTGAAAGGGCTGGCAAGCCGTGGCATCAAGAGCGTCTATCCCTCGCAAATGGATTGCGTCTGGATGCTCAAGCAGAACAGCGGCGGAATTTGCGACCACGAGGTGGGAACCGGCAAGACGCTGATAATGTGCATCGCCGCGCATGAAATGAAGCGTCTGAACTTGGCGCACAAGCCGATGATTATCGGGCTGAAAGCCAATGTTGCGGAGATTGCAGCCACCTATCAGGCGGCATATCCCAACGCGCGTATCCTGTACGCTTCGGAGAAGGACTTTTCGACCGCCAACCGTGTGCGCTTCTTCAATAATATAAAGAACAACGACTACGATTGCGTCATCATGTCGCACGACCAGTTCGGCAAGATACCGCAGTCGCCGGAATTGCAGCAGCGCATCCTGCAAGCAGAGCTTGACACGGTGGAGGAAAACCTCGAAGTGCTACGGCAGCAGGGAAAGAACGTGTCGCGGGCGATGCTGAAAGGATTGGAGAAGCGCAAGCACAACCTTGAAGCGAAGCTGGAGAAGGTGGAACACGCCATAAAGTCACGCACGGACGACGTGGTGGATTTCAAGCAGATGGGCATCGACCACATCTTCATAGATGAGAGCCACCAGTTCAAGAATCTGACTTTCAACACGCGCCACGACCGTGTGGCGGGATTGGGAAACAGCGAGGGAAGCCAGAAGGCACTTAACATGCTCTTTGCCATACGCACCATACAGGAGCGCACAGGAAAAGACTTGGGTGCGACCTTCCTCTCCGGCACGACTATCAGCAACTCACTGACTGAATTGTACCTGCTGTTCAAGTACCTGCGCCCGAAGGAGCTGGAACGGCAGGACATAAGGTGTTTCGACGCTTGGGCGGCGATATTTGCCAAGAAGACGACGGATTTTGAATTTAACGTGACGAACAATGTGGTCCAGAAGGAGCGTTTCCGCTACTTCATCAAAGTGCCGGAGCTTGCCGCCTTCTATAATGAAATCACGGACTACCGCACGGCGGAGGATGTGGGCGTTGACCGTCCTGCCAAGAACGAGATACTGCACCATATACCGCCCACGCCGGAACAGGAGGACTTCATACAGAAACTGATGCAGTTCGCCAAGACGGGCGATGCCACCTTGTTGGGCAGGCTGCCGCTTTCGGAAACGGAAGAAAAGGCGAAGATGCTCATCGCCACGGACTATGCCCGGAAAATGGCACTCGACATGCGCATGATAGACCCGAATTACGAAGATCATCCCGACAACAAAGCGAGTCACTGTGCCAAGATGATCGCGGAGTATTATCAAAAATACGACGCCCAGAAAGGCACGCAGTTCGTTTTCTCTGATTTGGGGACATACCAGCCGGGCGACGGGTGGAACGTCTATTCGGAAATCAAGCGCAAACTGACGGAGGACTACGGTATACCGCCAAGCGAGGTGCGCTTCATTCAGGAGTGCAAGACCGACAAGGCGCGGAAGGCGGTGATAGACGCCATGAACGCCGGGACGGTGCGTGTGCTGTTCGGCTCTACCTCTATGCTCGGAACGGGTGTGAACGCCCAGAAACGGTGTGTGGCTATCCATCATCTCGATACGCCGTGGCGACCGTCCGACTTGCAACAGCGTGACGGACGCGGAGTTAGGGCAGGTAATGAGATTGCCAAACATTTCGCCGGGAACAACGTGGATGTAATCATCTACGCGGTGGAGAAGTCACTGGACAGCTACAAGTTCAACCTCCTGCACTGCAAGCAGACTTTCATAAGCCAGCTCAAAAGCGGTGCGATGGGTGCGCGTACCATCGACGAGGGGGCAATGGACGAAAAATCGGGCATGAATTTCTCGGAATACATGGCGTTGCTCTCCGGCAATACCGACCTGTTGGACAAGGCGAAACTGGAAAAGCGGATCGCATCGCTCGAAGGGGAACGCAAGTCGTTCAACAAGGGCAAGCGTGATTCGGAGTTCAAGCTGGAGTCAAAGACCGGCGAGTTGCGCAACAACACGGCTTTCATAGATGCCATGACGGAGGACTGGAACCGCTTCCTGTCGGTGGTGCAGACCGACAAGGAGGGCAACCGCCTTAATATAATAAAGGTGGACGGAGTGGATTCCGCCGATGAGAAGGTCATCGGAAAGCGTTTGCAGGAGATAGCCAAGAATGCCACGACCGGAGGGTTGTACACGCAGGTCGGTGAACTTTACGGTTTTCCGATAAAGGTGGTGAGCGAAAGGATACTCAAAGAGGGATTGGAGTTCACCGACAACCGCTTCGTGGTCGAGGGGAACTACAAGTACACCTACAACAACGGGCATCTGGCGATGGCTGACCCGTTGGCCGCCGCCCGCAACTTCCTCAACGCGATGGAGAGGATACCCTCCATCATCGACCAGTACAAGGCGAAGAACGAGGTGCTGGAGATGGAGATACCGCAGTTACAGGAGATAGCGGGTAAGGTGTGGAAGAAGGAGGACGAGCTGAAGCAGTTGAAGTCCGAACTTGCCGCCCTTGACCGAAAAATTCAGCTGGAGCTTGCGCCACCCACGCCCGAAGTCGCAGAAAAGGAGAATGAAGGGCAACAGCTCAAGCCGGAAGCGGAAGATGTGAGGAACAGGCAGGCGCAATATCCCGAAAATGCACCGCCGCAGATACGCAGTCCGGCGGATAGTATCGTTGCCAACCATGTCATAATCGGGCGTCCGGGACTGTATGCCAAGGAGGAAACCCGGTCCAAAGGATTGAAAATATAACCTAAGGAATTTTATCTGAAGTATTAATAAGGGCTATCCCAAAAGGTCTAAAAGTAAATTTTATCCTTTCTGCAAGTATCTATAGGATGGCAACTGCATTTTTTTCTTTTTGGGCAGCCCTTATTAAAATTTATTCTTATTTTAGGTTATATACATTCATGTCCATTTATGTAAAAAATTCCTGCTGACCTTGTTTATGTCTTGTCAGTCACCATTTGCAAAACCATATTTGACCCTCAAAGAGGCTGAATTTGATAAGTAACTTGCTACATACTCATAATAAGGAGCTAAATAGAACACGAATGGGAAATACACAAATGCTAAACTAAAGAAGATATTGGCCAAAATAAACGCTATACCGAGAGAGAAACTTGATTTTTCAACTTCCTAAAACGGTGTTGTTCAAACATTTCTACTTATTTGTACTTGCCAGTTGAACCTACGCTTCCCTAATAAAATGTCTATGGTAAAAAGTTAAAAAATCCTCCCACTTTTGTTAGATATATTTTTTTGTGTAATTTTGTAATCGTTATGCGGCAGTAATAATATACATATTAATACGAGTTAGTAATCCTGTAGTTCTCATATGCTACGAGGAGGTATTAAAAGGTGCGTTTCGACAATGCATCTACTGTAGTATATTATTGCTTAATCCAAATGAATATTATAAATTTAGGAATTCTTGCTCACATTGATGCAGGAAAAACTTCCGTAACCGAGAATCTGCTGTTTGCCAGTGGAGCAACGGAAAAGTGCGGCCGTGTGGATAATGGTGACACCATAACGGACTCTATGGATATAGAGAAACGTAGAGGAATTACTGTCCGGGCTTCTACGACATCTATTATCTGGAATGGAGTGAAATGCAATATCATTGACACTCCGGGACACATGGATTTTATTGCGGAAGTGGAGCGGACATTCAAAATGCTTGATGGAGCAGTCCTCATC
>CDYL01005123.1_pt1 | contig 15047 bp, 11 predicted proteins | sample 557761 | NCBI WGS metagenome assembly CDYL01 (sample SAMEA3182104, study PRJEB8094) | gut metagenome | biome: human; feature: gut; material: Stool; isolation source: human stools | place: Canada | collected 2013-02-12 | reverse complement strand
CCGGAAATCCATAGGACTGCTCACCGCGGCACCAACCACATCGAACGTCATAACCTGACCATCCGTACACATATCAAGCGTCTGACCCGCCGCACGATCTGTTTCAGTCGGAAAGCGATAATGCTTTATGCGGTATTGAAGATTTATTTTTGGGGATAGTATAATCATTTAACAATACGAATGTGACTATTATATCAAATAAAGAAAATAGTCCGATACTACTCTTTCTTATACTTTAAAAATCGTAGAAACCCGAATTAATCGCTATATTTGTAACATTTAAGTGTAAAATACACACTTTTAAAACTGCTATGAATCGGGAAAAACAGATAGAAGAAAGTTTTATTCGGAAACTGACGGAGCAACTAAAATATGTCTATCGTGATGACATTCACGATAGGACCTCTCTTGAAGCAAATTTCAGGCAGAAATTCGAGACCCTGAACAAAGTAAAATTATCCGATTCCGAATTTGATCGGTTGCTGGAGGAGATTATCAATCCCGATGTTTTCGTATCGTCGAAAAGGTTGCGCGAGCGAAATACATTTACCCGTGAGGACGGAACGCCATTGCAGTATACACTGGTCAATATAAAAGATTGGTGTAAGAACGACTATGAAGTAATCAATCAATTACGGATGAATACCGATAACAGCTACCATCGTTACGATGTTATTCTGCTTATCAACGGTATTCCGGTTGTTCAGATCGAACTGAAAACCTATGATGTCAGTCCGCGGCGAGCCATGCAGCAAATCGTGGATTACAAAAATGATCCAGGCAATGGCTACATGAAGACCTTGCTCTGTTTTATTCAGTTGTTTGTCGTTAGCAATCAAACTAATACTTATTATTTTACAAATAATAACAACCAGCATTTTTCTTTCAACGCAGATGAACAGTTCCTTCCGGTGTATCAATATGCGACGGAACAAAACACACCGGTAAGTAATCTCGATGCTTTTTCGAGCGCCGTACTTACCAAATGCGAACTGGGTAAGATGATTAGCCTCTATATGGTGCTGGTCGCAAGCGAGCAGAAATTGTTGATCATGCGTCCTTATCAAATATATGCTGTAAAGGCGATTATGAATTGCGTGCACCAGAATCGCGGGAACGGCTATATCTGGCACACAACGGGTAGCGGTAAAACGCTGACCTCATTCAAAGCTTCCACTCTGATGAAAGACAATCCAGATATCGACAAATGCTTGTTCGTCGTGGATCGAAAAGACCTGGATCGTCAAACTCGGGAGGAATTTAATAAGTTTCAGGAAAATTGCGTCGAGGAGAATACGAACACAGAAATGCTTGTTCGGAGAATGTTGTCAGACGATTATGCAGATAAAGTAATTGTAACCACCATCCAAAAGCTGGGTATTGCTCTCGATCCAAAACACAAAAAAAATTACCAAGCACGATTAAAACCATTGAAGAATAAACGCGTCGTATTTATTTTCGACGAATGCCACCGTTCTCAATTCGGCAATAATCATAAGGCGATTAAAGAGTTTTTTCCGAACTCACAACTATTTGGTTTTACGGGCACGCCAATATTTGAAAAGAATTCGGTGCAGACACAAGTGGACGGGGAACAAAAAACGTATAAAACAACTGAAGACATCTTCGAAAAGTTGTTACACGCCTACACCATTACGAATGCCATTGAAGATAATAACGTGTTGCGTTTTCACGTAGACTATTTCAAGCCAAAGGAGAAAAATCAAACAAAAAGCAATGAGATATCAAAAACGGCCATCATAAACTCGATCCTGCAAAGGCACAATGCAGCAACCGACTCCCGCCGGTTCAATGCGATCATGGCTACCGGACGCATCGACGATGCCATTGAATACTACAACTTGTTCAAGACAATCCAGCAGGAACGGAAAACTCAAAACCCCGAATACGAATCGTTGAATATCGCTTGCATCTTTTCTCCGCCGGCTGAAGGGAATAAAGACATACAACAAATACAGGAAGACCTGCCTCAAGAACGTTTCGATAACCAGCAGGAGCCCGACAAAAAGAAAGCGGCTCTAAAAATGATCATTGCTGATTACAATAAACAATACGGAACAAATCATACAATTGCAGAGTTCGACACCTACTATCAGGATGTTCAAGGGCGGATAAAGTCACAGAAATACGGCAATAAAGACGTTCCGCATAAAGACAAGATAGATATTACCATTGTAGTAGATATGCTGCTTACCGGATTCGATTCCAAGTACCTGAATACGTTATATACCGACAAGGACCTGAAATGGCACAATTTGATCCAAGCTTTTTCACGTACGAATCGAATCCTAAACGACACGAAGCCTTATGGCAATATTCTGGATTTCCGAGGACTGGAGGATGCCGTCGATGAGGCAATCGTGATGTTTTCAGAGAAACATACCAACGACCCGAAACAGATTTGGCTGGTTGATCCCGCTCCGAAGGTAATCGAGAAATATGAAGAGGCTATCTCTCAATTGGAGAAGTTCATGCAGTCACACGGCCTGGAGTGTAAACCCGAAGAGGTCAACAATCTTCGCGGAGATGAGGCCCGTGCCGGTTTTATCAACTGCTTCAAGGAAGTACAACGTTTCAGAATGCAACTGGAACAATATACGGATATACAGTCGGATGATAAAGCAAAGATCGACACCTTGATGCAGGAAGATACGCTTCGGGCATTCAAGGGTATATATATCGATACCGCTCGTCGGTTGAAAAAGAAGCGCGAAAAGAGAGGAGGAGAACAGGTCAGCCAACAAATCGAAGACCTCGATTTCGAATTCATATTGTTCGCATCGGCGATTATCGATTACGACTATATCATGGGGCTTATTGCCCGATATACGAATCGGGGTACTGCCAAAAAGCGGATTACCAAAGAGCAGCTTATCACACTTGTCGCATCGAGCGCGAATCTGATGGAAGAGAAAGAAGATATCGTCGCCTATATCAACAGTCTCGATGAGATCAATGGTAAAACCGAGCAAGAGATCAAAGATGGGTACGAGTTTTTCAAGGAGGAAAAATATAAAAATGAGATAACCTCCATAGCGACCAAATACGGACTGGAGTTTCCGGCATTGGATGCATTCGTCAAAGAGATTGTCGAACGCGAAATCTTCGACGGCGAGAAACTCGGCGACCTGCTCGCCCCGCTCGGCTTGGGTTGGAGAGAGCGTACCAAAAAGGAGTTGGCGTTGATGGACGATCTCGTCCCCATGTTGAAACGACTGGCCGACGGCCACGAAATATCAGGACTTTCGGCTTATGAAAACTAACGAAAAAGATACAAAACAAGAGGTTGTTCCTACTTTGCGGTTTCCGAAGTTTCATGGGAGCAAAGGCTGGGACTTAAAACCATTATCCGATTATTTAACGGAATATCGGCAGAAGAGCGACGGAAGGAGTAAAGTGCACTCCGTTTCTCTGTCAAAAGGAATTGTCAATCAAATAGAATATTTGGGACGATCTTTTTCAGCAGACGATACGTCGCATTATAAATTGGTTAAACCATATGATGTAGTTTATACCAAAAGTCCTACCGGAGATTTTCCATATGGCATTGTAAAACAAAATTTTAACTCATATAATGTTATCGTATCTCCTTTATATGGAGTATTTACACCCAATAATCAATATATCGGTTATATTATCCATTCCATTTTTGAATCTGCAATTCGATTGAATAATTATTTATCGACTCTTATTCAAAAAGGGGCAAAGAATACTATTCAAATATCTAACGACACATTTATTTCCAAAGAAATTCTATTGCCCGACAATGAAGACGAACAGCAAAAAATTGCAGATTGTCTTTCTTCAATTGACGCTTTAATAAAAGCTACGGAAAATAAAATAGACGAGCTGAAAGCCCATAAAAAAGGCTTGATGCAGCATCTGTTTCCTGCCAAAGGAAAAACGGTTCCGGAGCTTCGTTTTCCTGAATTTCAAAATGCAGGAGAATGGAAACCTTATAAACTTAACGATTTCGGCTCATTTTTCAGGGGGTTAACGTATAGCACAACTGATGTTTCTAACGATAACGAAGGAATAGGCGTGTTACGATCTACTAATATCCAAGATAATCGACTGATTTTGGATAGAGATTTAGTGTTTGTCAATAAAACTTGCACCGCTGAACAACGATTGAAAAAAGGAGATGTCGTAATCTGCATGTCCAATGGCAGCAAAACATTGGTTGGCAAAAATGCAGAATTTGATCAGGATATTTCGTATGATTTAACGATAGGGGCTTTTTGTTCCATTTTTAGACCTAAAAATATTTTTGCCAAATATTTATTACAAACAGATAGTTATACAAAGTTTATTTCTCTTGCTATTGGAGGAGGCAATATTAATAACCTCAAAAATTCCGACTTAGAGAATTTTATTCAATTCACACCGGTTAAACCAAAAGAACAACAAAAAATCGCCGATTGTTTATCCTCTATCGACGATTTAATTGTCTCCCAAACAAAACGGCTCGAAGCCCTGAAAATCCACAAAAAAGGCTTGATGCAACAACTATTCCCGAATATAAATGACACCGAGGCATGAACAACCCGCCTAAAATCATACCATTCAAGTCGTTATCCGACATTGCCGTCCGGCTTCGTTCCGATCTGAAAGATTTGGATTTCGTGTTATTGTATGCTTATAACGGAACCGGGAAAACCCGGCTTTCGATGGAATTCAAAGATCGGGGCAAGAAAGGTCGGGGAAACAAACGGGATACCCTTTATTTCAACGCCTTCACCGAAGATCTATTCCACTGGGACAACGATCTCGAGTCCGATGCGGATCGCGTATTGAAGATCAACGCCGATTCGAATTTCTTCAATGGATTCAGGGAATTGGCACTCGAAGAGAAAATATTCGAGTATCTGCAACGCTATGCGACATTCAATTTTAAAATAGACTATGAAAAATGGGAAATATCGTTCAGCAAAGATGTTCCCAATCCCGCATATCAACCCGATAACGATGAGCCTGAAACCGTCGTACAGACCAATATCAAAGTCTCGCGCGGAGAAGAAAACATCTTTATCTGGTGTATATTTCTCGCAATCTGCGAATTAACGATCGACGGAGCCGAGTCATACGACTGGGTAAAATACATCTATATCGACGATCCCATATCGTCGCTCGATGACAACAATGCAATTGCCGTGGCAAGCGATTTGTCAAGTCTTTTGCAAAGAGGAACTGGTAAACTCAATGTCGTTATTTCGTCGCATCATCATCTCTTCTTCAACGTGATGTGCAATGAATTGAAAAAGAAAAAATGCAAACGCTATTTTCTTCACAAAAACGGAGACAATGGATATTCGTTACAAGCAACGAATGACACCCCATTTTTTCATCATGTCGCTTTGTTGAGCGAATTAAAAAAACTTATACCGAAAGAAGGGCAAACGGTGGATGACGTCAGCATAAAAACCTATCATTTCAACATGTTAAGGAGCATTTTGGAGAAGACCGCAACCTTCTTCGGTTACAACGATTTTTCTATGTGCGTACACGGCGTAGAAGACGAAGTATTGTATGCCCGAGCCCTGAACCTGTTGAGCCACGGTAAATATTCGATTTACGAGCCCGTCGAAATGGGACGCGACACGAAAAGTCTATTTGTCGATATATTGAAAGCTTTTCTGGCGAAATACGAATTCGATTTACCTGAAATTATCACCAAAGAAACTAAGACTGAATCAGAATGACCGCAATAGAACAACAAAAATTAGGTAAAGCCCTTTGGGGAATTGCAGATAAACTGCGAGGAGCGATGAACGCGGACGATTTCCGTGATTATATGCTTTCATTTTTGTTTTTGCGCTATCTTTCCGACAATTACGAAGATGCCGTAAAAAAAGAGCTTGGTTCGGATTATCCCGTAGTGTCCGATGTCGATTCGGACGAAAATCGAGCTTTGATCCCATTGCAGATTTGGTACGATCGAAATCCTGACGATATTGTGGAATTCGAGAAGCAGATGCGACGAAAGATCCACTATGTGATCGAGCCGAAATATCTGTGGAAGAACATGTACGAGTTGGCCCGAACGCAAAGTAACGATTTGTTGAAAACCCTTCAAGACGGTTTCAGGTATATTGAAAATGAATCTTTCGAAAGCACTTTTCAAGGACTGTTTTCGGAAATCAATCTTAGTTCGGAGAAATTAGGGAAAAACTATACCGAGCGCAACAAAAAGTTATGCGAAATCATCAAGAAGATTGCAGAAGGTATCTCTGAATTTTCCAGTGACTCTGACACATTGGGTGATGCTTACGAATATCTGATCGGCCAATTCGCAGCGGGTTCGGGGAAAAAAGCCGGTGAATTCTATACTCCGCAGCAAGTTTCGACCATTCTTTCAATGATCGTAACATTAGATAGCCAAGATCCGACAACGGGCCCGAAGCAGAGAATAGACAAGGTTCTCGATTTCGCTTGCGGTTCGGGATCGTTGCTTCTGAATGTCCGCCACCAGATGAAACGTAACGGCGGACGAGGTATCGGCAAAATTTACGGGCAGGAAAAGAACATTACGACCTACAACCTTGCTCGTATGAATATGTTATTGCATGGGGTGAAGGATTCTGAATTCGAGATTTTTCACGGAGATACGCTACTCAATGACTGGGATATACTGAACGAAATGAATCCGGCGAAAAAAATCGAATTCGATGCGATCGTCGCTAATCCTCCGTTTAGTTACCGTTGGGAGCCTAAAGAAGAGTTCGCGACCGATTTTCGATTCCAAAAATACGGTGTTGCGCCCAAATCGGCAGCCGATTTCGCATTCTTGCTGCATGGTTTCCATTTCCTCCGCGAAGATGGGACAATGGCTATTATTCTGCCTCACGGCGTATTGTTCCGCGGAGGAGTAGAGAAGCAGATCAGAACCAAACTTCTGAAAGACGGCAATCTCGATGCTGTTATCGGATTACCAGCCAACCTCTTTTTCTCCACGGGAATTCCGGTGTGTATTTTGGTACTGAAAAAATGTAAAAAATCCGAAGATGTGTTGTTTATCAATGCCTGCGAAGGATATAAGAAAGACAAACGTCAAAACCGATTGCGTGAGGGTGAAAACGGAGAGCCTAACGATATTCAAAAAATTGTGGAAACTTACCAATTTCGCAAAGAAGAACCGCGCTATTCCAAGCGGGTTTCGTTAGAACGAATCGAACAAGAGGATTTCAATCTGAATATTACCCGTTACGTCAGCACAGCACAAGAAGAGGAGCCAATCGATTTACAAAAGGTTAATGATGAACTGAAAGATATTGCAAAGAGATCAAAAGAAGCGTTAGCTCGTCACAATGAGTTCCTTAAAGAATTGGGGTTACCACCTATCGCTGATTAGGCGTAATATTTCAAATAAGGGAATGCCTCAATTTCATATGGATTTAACGTCAATTAAAATAACGAGCAATTACTATTGGTTAAACACAAAAGAAATACGATAGTTTAAGATATAAAATTTCAACTAATAGAAAATCACCATAAGGTCTCAAGTACAATTGCGTATTTAATAGGCTGATGTTTTTATGATTTTCAATATCTGAACGCTCTCCATAGCCTCCTGCTCGGACTTGGAAATACCGTATTTAGTAGCGAGTTTTCTCCAACCCGAAACGGCATGTTTGACCTCCGCGAATATTGATTCCGCACGGGCGGGCTCCAACCCGAAATACGGCGTGATACTCATAGCCAGATCGAAATCCAGTGAATTGTCATTCTCCGAGATATTGAGCTTCAGTCCAATGCCGTACTCGTCAGAGTTCAGATCATAGGCCGGTGATAATCGCCAGCCCTGTGGCATAAGTATAAACCCGTGGTTCCGCAGGTGGTCGTCGCAGTTCGAAACCACGATATTGAACACGATCCTGCGCCAGAGCTGTTCCAGGTTCCGGTCCGTATCATCGCAGTTGGCGATGATCCATTCGGCCAGTTCGAGGTAGCTGGCTCCCTCCGTATGGCTCGTACCGTCCGTATAACCGAGCAACGTCATGGCCGAAGCAAAGTGCATCCGTCGCCCCCCTATCGGTCCGGTCGAAACGCTCGGTCATAAAGCTATGGTGCCGACTTCCGAAGCGCTGCGCCCGGCATTCGGACACCTCGATACCGCACGAGCGGGCCATCTCGGCCGTAACCATCTCCCATGCCCCGGAATCTTTCGTATCTCCGGCACTCAGGAACTTGACGATCCATAAGCGTCCGTTCTCATCTACCACATTGGCTTTGGGCCTTGCCCCGCCCAATGACGAACCAGGTGCGACGAGCATATCAATCCATCGCGTATGCTCCGGGATATCGACAATATCTTCCCGCTCTATTTGCAGGCTGGCATGTTCCAGTTCCCGGATCGATGCCCAGGGTGGCGTAGCCAGCGACCGCTCGTTATCCATGAAGTCCCCCTCTTTCGAGAACTTGAAGCGCAGGGCCCCTATGCGGTTGCCGTCGTACACGCCCATCAGGTAATCCGCCTCGTTAAGCGTTCGCGGTTCTCGATCCTGCAACCGGGCGTTGATGGCTTCCCATCTGCGCATAAGCGTACGTCCCCAGCGGTCTGGTGCGGAATCGAGGAACAATCCGAAATTGCTCTTATCCGAAGGTTGGTATTGCTTCCCGGTAAATGCCGACAGGTCGGGATCCAACGCACGAAAACGGGGATGGGCCAACCATGCGGGATCATTTTCATAGGAAAAGACCTCTTTGCCCCGGATCATTTCGCTGTGGAGTACACCCATATAGACCGGCTCCGCATCCTCGGGCCAGTCCATATATACGTATATATCGCGCTGCGTTACCATAATTTATCGTTTTCTGGAAACCCTTTCCCCAACCACGAGTTTGGCATCCTGAAGGGCACGCCCCAGCTCGTCGTCTTTAGCTACGAGCAGCAAATCTTTTTCCAGTCCGAGGATAGCCAGCACCCGGAAATAGTATCCCATCGCAACCCCCTCTTCGCCCCGCTCGATCTTGGTCAGGGTATTGCGGGAGATTCCGGCGCGCTCGGCCACCTGCTCCGAGGATAACTCCCGGCGCAGGCGTGCCAGCTTTATATTTTCGCCTAGAGCCGTAAGCGTCTTCCGCTGGCTCGGCAACAATGCCCGCTTCATACAATAACATTAACGATTTTGTGCAAAAAAAGCATTATCGCTCAAAATAATTAGCATTATGCAGATTTATTTTACAGATTACTCCCAAATACCTTTCTCATACAGGTTCCAGCAACAACGAAGACCGATATGGCAACGTCCCGCTGTTATCGTGAAGTAAGCGATGAGATTATGATTCTACCAGCTATTCATGAGTAGGAATTATTCGGAGAACCTTTCCGGTCTTCTCAAACCGGTCCCTCTGATCCATGGCTACTATCGTCCCTTCCGTTAGCCCTAATACGTTTATGATTTCTACTGGACCATTATACTTCCAGTCGAAATTCTTATCCATTACTTGGACACATACCTACACCAAGCAAGCAATCATGTTCTTTTTCATCAGAACAAAATCACACCTTTTTGATGTTATCAAAAAAAGTGAAATAGTTTCCTAATTATAACACTATACAATGCAGCACCATACTATAATAAAGCAAATAATACTAACGAGGACCGATAAATCGGTCTCCATTGAAATGTATCATGTGATCCGGATTATCGGCAATCCAAACCTCAGTCTCCCATGCGATATCCGCAATATGTTTTCTGAATTCCGCCCGATCCGGGAATGCCGTAACATATATTTTACCGACTTCTGACTCTTTCAAAAAATCCTCCAATTCAAGCATTCGCTTGGGTGATACGGGACCGTGAGATGTAACCACTTCTATCAAGAATAACCATTCCTTACATTCATCATAGATAATGATATCAGGAAGCTTACTATGCTCTGTAATAGGAATGCCGATTTTTTCCAACGCGACCTTGTCTACATATAAATCTTTATTCTCTGCATCTCCGATATATAATACTTTTGCTCCGGGGGCAAATCGAGGGGCAAATTCCTCTATGACTGCTGCTTGAACAAGATTATGTTTTCCTGCCGACAACTTATATTCTTCACCTTCAATAACAACAGGTATTTTCGCTAAATCACGCTCTTTGTCATACCTGTCTTTCAATTTACCCAACAACTTTATGAAAGCCGACAGCTTGTCATCCCACTCTTTTTGTCCATATGCTCGGATTACCTCCAACGCCTCGGTACTCACGGCATAATGGGCTCGCGGACTATTGACAGGCAGATCCGGAATGTCCGGATTATAATACACGACTCCTGCCTGTACAAACTGGTGTAAAACCTGTCTGCGAAATGTCTCTCTCGTATTGGGAGCGTATGGTTGATCTTGTTTGTAATACTCGTTTACAAACGACATGATACCTTTACTTACCCCCATACTTTCATGAGTTGCTTCGCTCCAGTTTTTCTGCTCGGTCATATTACATAAGGCAAGAAGAGTCAAAGCGGACATTTCGTTTTGTTGAGCATCCGGCAATCCCAATGCCTTCAATATGACTTGTGCTTCTTTGATTTTGCCCATATCAGTTTATTTGAAAATAATTATTTACAATCTCATTTACATTCTCTATTGAGAAGTTATTTTTCAATATCAATTTTTCGCCGATAGATCTGATTATTTCCAAATCCGGTAAAGACATACTTCGCAACTCAGTAGCACTCACATTCACGTTGCCGTTGAATGTTCTGAAATAGTCATCGAATAAATCGCTATCCAATAAAGCGGATATTCCGATCACTTCTGTCCGATCCAAATGGCCATTGGGCCTATAAATATAATTCAATTTATTTTCTACACCGATATAGCGGGCATTGGTCTTATTGCAAAAATAGGGTGCTGCAATCAATCTGCTTTTATCGTCTTTTGCGCTGAATCTTCTTAAAAAGACATAATTACGATTAGGTATAAGCACTCGTTGTGTCTGTGCCGAAATCTTGATGTATTGCTTTTTCCCTTTATATTCAACAGGGTGATCCACCAGCATTTTTACGACATTATGCAACCAAAATAACGGTGCATCATCAGAAGCGACAGGTTTATCACACAGGCTATCTTCCATGCGAAACGCCACAACCGGCCCTGTGGATATTTGGATGTTGTATTTATTGAGACTACCGCTCCATGACTTAAACAGTCTAATAATAGCCTCTTCACGTGCATTGACCGGCAAATGAATGATCTTATCTTTCGATGTCGTATCAACTATATCAGCATATGGATATACCTTTTGCCGCGAGGCATTCAAATCCTTTATCCCTTCGCTATATGAAATGCAGATTCTACGATCATCTGCCATTCCGTCCTGCCGGAATCCTTTGACTATAATCGTTTCTTGTAATACATTATCCTTTGCAAACGTATCTTTCCGAGTATTGAATAAATGAATGAACGAAATTTCTATTGCCCCTAAAAAATATTCTCTGAACAGCCGAAAGTACCGACCGGATGCAAAGCTACGAGGAACAATGAAAATCAATTCTCCACTTTTATTCAACAAACCCGCAGAGATAGCCATAAACAACGAATATATGTTCGGTTGCCCATCAACTATTTGTTGTGTAACCTTGACTCGGCTATCGCTTTTTGGCAGTTTGAAATACGGCGGATTCGATATGATGAAGTCGAATTTATCTGCGTCCTTCTGAAGTAGTGATGGAGCAGAATTCAGTGCTTGATAATTTTGTAGAATAAAATCATCTTCGCATACGACATAGTCAAAATCAATTCCTTGATTCTTTAGTGTCTCTGCTAAATAAATTAATGCTCGCTTCGTATATGCAACAACGCCTGAATCCGTTTCATATACGACCAGCCGAATGCTACGCACGGTACGCTGTTGCACCAATCTTTCGATTAAAGCACAAGACAACACACAAGTGCCACAACCCGGATCTAATATTGATATATCCTCTTTCTTGGTGGATAGCTGCTCGCTCATAAAGCGAGCTATTTCAATCGGTGTGAAAAACTGACCTTTTTCTTTTTTTGATCCATTCGAAATCATAGACATATATTGGTCTCCCAGTCTTTGAGCAAAAGATGTGGGAGATTCATTGTCTTGATTATGTAATAAGTCAATTTTCACTCTACAAAGATAATTCTTTTAATCTGTGAATAGAGGTGGTAGGTTAGATTAATTATACAACATATAACAAAAGTTGTAACTATTACAATACAAGAAAGACATGTATGTTTATTTTGTAATTTCGCAAAATTATTCTACATTTATTTCACTATATTTAATTAAGTAACATGGCTCCTTTTCGACTATATTCTGTACGTATCGAAGAAAACAACATTACAACAGATAACGTAACCCTGATCTCTCCCAGACACAGTGTCGGTCAGCAAAATGAATATTCAAATTATTTCTCATTAATTATCGGCAATAATGGAACGGGGAAGAGTCGACTGCTTTGTAGCATAGCGAAACTGTTTAAACAAATTTATAATGACAAAAGTCCAGCAAAATTCTTTGGCAGTAAAGCTAATTTTAACACTGTTCCCAACAAAGTAATTGCCTTAACCAATAGCTTATCTGATCGTTTCCCATTAGATAACAGTTTTAAAAAATATCGGTCTGTATACGAACGCTACAACAAGACGGATGATTTTATTAAAAATTTATATAAAGATTCAAAATACATTTATTTAGGTCCCAGAAGCAGGAATAATTTTTTCTCGAATAAGACCACCATAAACAGAGCATTGGATATTTTTTTCGAACATTACTCAGAATTGGAAATTTCAGGTTATTACAGGCATGTATTCGATTATCTGGATTTTGAACCGATTTTAAAACTTAGATATCGAATCCCCGATTTATTTAAACAAGGCAAACGCATTAATAAAGAGTTTCTTTTCGCAAACACTCCAACAATGTCTATAACGGGTCAAATTAATAGGGTTGATAAAACAAAGACACAACTCATAGACCTTTACGGACAGGAATTGGCCAATTTTTTCAATAATACAGAATTTTCCCATGATGGGTACAGAGAAATTTTAATCAACTTTTCTGCAAAGAATATCGAAAGACACTCAGATGATAAAAGACAATATAGCAATAATATAACTGAGTATAGGATATTAAATATCTTACGTAAGTTAAATATTGTCAGATCTTACGAAGTTAAAGTATATAAGAAAGGTGGATTCGAGTTCAGTTTTGAAGAAGCAAGTTCCGGAGAAGCCAACATTTTATCAACTTTATTAGCATTACTCCCGCTATTAGAGGATAATTGTATGGTTTTAATCGACGAACCGGAAATTAGTTTGCATCCAATCTGGCAAGCTAAATACATTGAATTATTAAACAACATTTTTGAACATTTTCATGGCTGTCATATCATTATAGCCTCCCATTCCCATCTGTTGGTCACAGATCTCCCTCCCGACCGATCTACAGTGATTACATTACAAAATAGGAAGAAGAATATCATGTCAGAAGTTATTCATGAGTCTACATTCGGTTGGAGCGCAGAAGATATCTTACTGAATGTATTTAGGCTTCCTACTTCAAGAAATTATTATCTATCCCAAGTTTTATCAAAAGGGCTGGAATTGTTGGCTGATCACGATAGACCAAATTCTGAATTAAATGCGGTCAGACGCCAAATTGAAGAATATTTCCCGTTAATGAAAGATAACGATCCTTTAAAAAGTATTGCCGAAATTATTATAAATGCAACCTTACGATGAGCGATCATATAAACAATGCATATCAGTTAACTTCAAAAGAAACTTCTTTAATAAAAAAGGAATTTTCAACCCATACGGATTGGAATAAAAGAATATTTGATCAGCTGAAAAAGAATATTGTGCTACATTTGAGAAAAGAGCAAGACAATACATGTTGCTATTGTAAACGTGAATTGGGATTTGACATTAAAGATGTAGAGATTGAACATATTGTTCCGAAATCTACATTTTCAAAATTTGCATTCTATTGTAAAAATCTTGCATTAAGCTGTCCTGGATGCAATACAAAGAAAGGAACAAGAAATGTACTTAATAAGCCTATTAAAAATTATCCGCGTTCAGGTAACGCATTTAAAATAATCCATGCTCACTATGATTCATATCCACAACACATACAAATTGATAATAAATCCGTTTATATAGCACTCTCTTCTAAAGGAAGTGAAACAATTACCATTTGTGAATTATTCAGACTTAATAAAGTCGAAGACAATATAAAAAAATTCAATGCGGAACGACAATCCGTATTAGCACGTTTGACTGAAGGCATACGTACCGGCAAACCTGAAGAACAAGACGCTTTTATAAAAGAAATAAAACGACTAATACGTAATGAATAATCAATTAATTATAATACAGCGTACTATTACCCTATATGAATATATTCTCCGGTTAACGAATAAAAGGACTTTACCAGCCAAATACAATCAATTACACGACAAGGAAACATAACCTTTGAAAAACAAGTTTTCTGAACTTGCATATCTATAGCAAACTACGTACATTTGTGCCGTTAGCAGGTTCTTAAAAGACGATTCCGGACAGTAGATCATAAGGTTAGTATCCAAATCGTTACCTGGCACGAGAAAGAATATAGCAAGTTCTGATTACAGGATATTTCGGAGAGTTAGGTTCATTTCCCTCTCTCTCCGCAGAAGCGAAGATCGCCGAGTTGCAAGCGTGGCTTGCAACTCTTTTTTGTTTCCGGTGTCGCAAAATTTCGGGATTGAACGGCCCGAATTAAAAAATTATGCTATATTTGCAATAAATAATTAAAGGTTAAGGCAAACCTTTATGCCACTAACAAACTTGCGACTATTGCAGCGATGCAATAGGTTTTTCAAATGGTGTAAAATTTGTCTGAAACCTGTGTTTTGCCCCTGCATTTCGGTGCAGGCGGCATGCACGGGCGTAAGGGCAGCCACCATTTGAAGGCTCGCAAGGTCTGTTAGTGGGGCTATACCTGCGTTCCGTGCTTTTTTATGCCCGGACCGGAACGCAGAACCGGACATCGGGCGAATTGGGTGCGGGA
>CDYL01013999.1_pt1 | contig 16209 bp, 12 predicted proteins | sample 557761 | NCBI WGS metagenome assembly CDYL01 (sample SAMEA3182104, study PRJEB8094) | gut metagenome | biome: human; feature: gut; material: Stool; isolation source: human stools | place: Canada | collected 2013-02-12 | reverse complement strand
GAAGAACATACAGATACGGGACTGACCGATACCGCCGCCGATGGTGTAAGGCAGCTCTTCGTTGAGGACTGCTTTCTGGAACGGAAGCTCTGCGCGCTCGGGGCAGCCGGCTTTTTCCAGCTGGGACAGCAGGGCCTCTTTGTCCACGCGGATACCCATAGAGGACAGCTCCAGGGCGATGTCCAGAACAGGATAGTAAACAAGGATGTCGGCGTTCAATGCCCAGTCATCGTAGTCGGGTGCACGGCCGTCGTGGGGCTCACCGTTTTCGAGTTTATCGCCGATCTGCATGATGCAGACAGCGCCCTTTGCTTTGGTGGTGAAATATTCACGCTCCTTGGGCGTGTTGTCCGGGAACATGTCTGCAAGCTCCTGGGTGGTGATGAAGAAAATCTCACGGGGCAGAATCTCTTCGATGTAATCATACTGGATCGCCATGTACATTTCCGTTTTGCGCAGCGCCTTGTAAACGTCGCGGACGGTTGCTTTTAAGGTTTCCAGGTTGCGGTCCTTTTTGTCGATGACCTTTTCCCAGTCCCACTGATCGACGAAAATGGAATGGATGTTGTCAGTCGTTTCGTCGCGGCGGATGGCGTTCATATCCGTGTAAAGACCTTCGCCGAGAGAAAATCCGTATTCCTTGAGGGCGTAGCGTTTCCATTTTGCAAGGGACTGTACAACCTCTGCGCGGTAATCGTTTTGCTCGAGAATGCCGAAGGAAACCGGGCGCTCATAACCGTTTAAGTTATCGTTCATGCCGGAAGCGGGATCGACGAATAACGGAGCAGAGACACGCAGAAGGTTTAAATGACGGATCAGAAGACTTTGGAAAAAGTCTTTCACCGTCTTAATACCGATCTGGGTATCGTGCAGGTTCAGGGCGGAGGAATAATTCCCCGGGATGATTAAGTGTTCCATATTACCTCTTTTCTGCCGCAGGGCGGCATATTTCAATAATCTTAGGAAGCTGTAAAAAAGTGCAGCGGACGTTGACTTCTGACAGAAGCTCAGGAAATCAGGAATCAAACGTCTTATCGTGCAGGTACGAAACGCTGCACCAGTTAAAAATTATAGCATAAAATCAGCCGGGTGTCAGGATTTTTTTCCCAAACGCTTCTGAGCAACTCCGATTCCGATAAACACAAGCAGGCAGATCAGGCTGACGATCAGACCGGCGGTCAGACCTGCAGGGCGGTAGGAAAGCTCAATCGTGTGGCTGCCCTCCGTCAGCGGAACGGATAGAAATACACCATCATACACGTCGTAGTCTGCGGCTTCTCCGTCCACCTTCATTGTCCAGCCGGGTTCGTCCGCGATGGATAAAATCAGCCGACCGGCTTTGGTGACGTCGACATGTCCGGTCACATGGCTGGAATCATAAGAATCTACCGTAAAGGGCTGCTCAGAGAGCGTCTGCAGTGTGCGGGACAAAACTGCTTCATCCAGGCGCACAACAACGGCATTCAGCACGCTATCTTCGTCGTTGGTCAGTGTTACATGGTCGCCGGTTTCGTGACGGCCGAGATCGAGAATATAGTCATATTTGACTTTTTTATACGTTTTGTTGACGCTGGCGGAAGAGATCGAAACGGTATCGATTTTGGAGCTTTTACAGTAAGCGTAGTAATGCCCCTCCGTGTATACATCAAAGAAAGCCTGATTGCCGGATTCCTCTGATTCGATGGGAACAAAGAGCGGATCGGAGGTTGAAACAGAAGCCGCCATCTGATTCTGTACCTCGAACGGGTCGGAGGTCTCTTCAGAAAAATCAGAGGAAGAAAGATCCTGTCCATCCTGCAGGATAAATCCCGCAGGCAGCGTATAGTTGTTTTGGTACAGGTAAACGCCGTCCTGCTCGTCGATCAGCGTGTAGAGGCTGGAATCCTCTGCATCGGAGCGGGAAAACAGGTAGCGGACATTTAAAAGCGCTGCGGAAAGCGGCGTCTGACCGTCAAAGCAGTAAAATACCTTGCTTTCGCTCATGCCCATGCGGTCGTACCAGTCCTGAACCGCCGCGTTGGAGGTGGAAGAAAACAGCGACGCCGTCGGATAGCCTGCCAGCGCACCGTCATTTTTGGTGACGCGGCTGAGCTTTTCGTAGCGGTAAAAATCGGAATCTTTTTCTTCATTACGAGCAACTAACTCCCGGTAGGCGGAAATGCTTTCCAGATAGCTGCTGCGGCTGGTGGTGGAAACGCTCGTCAGTGCCATGTTGTAGGTGGATTCAAAAGCGACCAGCGCCAGCACGGCGATTGCAATCGCGCGCTGATACGGGAGGCTGTCTGCAGGCTGTTTTTCTTTCCCTTTTTTCCAGGCATAGAGCAGCAGCGCGTAGGCAGCAAGCAGGCAGGCGCTCAGCACAAAGGTGCCCTGGGTAAAGGCATCGTCCTCCACGAGCTTTCCTGCCAGCAAAAGATAACCGAGCCCGCAGGCGAGGGAGACAAACAGCTCGCGCATGGTAAAGCCGTCGAGCTTTGAAAATGCCTCATAGCACATCAGCAGCACGAGCAGGATGTACAAAAAGGACTGACGTGCCGGAAGCGAATCCGGGTAGTTGAAACCGTGCCAGATGAAATTCAGGGTATTGACCGAGAAGCTGACGATGAAAAAGGTGCATAATACCAGTCTGCCGAGTTTTTCCTTCAGAGGGATTTTTCGGTTGACGATATAGAGCGGAATCAGGAAAAAGACTGCGCTGGAGCAGAAAATATTCGGCCAGTGATCCAGACCGGTTTCCCTGGATACACCGGTCGCATGCCGCGCGATTACGTCGAAGAAGGAAAAGTACCAGTTGATCTTTTCCGGAAAGTTGAATTCGGAAAATTCAGTCGCATGCAGGGCAGCGATTTCCGGAATCAGCAGCACGGAGGCGAGACCGCCAGCCAACAGGGAAAATAAAGCAAAACGTCCGATTGCGCCAAGCAGCCTTGCGCGGAACGCTTTCCAGCCATCAGAGCCAAACAGGTTCGGTACGAGCACGAGAAAGTACAGGCACAGGAAGATGCAGACCATGATGGAAAGGTAATAGTTCGATAAAATGCACAGCCCGAGGGTGATACAGTAGAGGCTGTATTTTTTTTCGAAGACCAGCTTTTCCAGACCGAGAACGATCAGCGGAGCGAGGACGAGGGTATCCATCCACATGACGTTCCAGTTATATGCGGCAACGAAGCCGGACATCGCATAAAATGTGGAAAAGAACAGGACAGAAAGGTCGTTTGTGTGGAATTTTTCTGTCAAAAGCCAGGAAAAGGTGAAGCCGCACAGACCGATTTTGAAAACGACCATGTAGCTCATAAATTCGATTAAATATTTTTCGGGCAAAAGGAGCATCAGCCAGTTGAACGGGCTTGCGCTGTAGTAGCCGTAAAGAGACAGGTAATTGGAGCCCATACCGATGCGCCAGGAGTAGTAGAGCGGTTCGCCGTCGCGCACTTTCCGGACAAATTCTTCCAGAAAGGGGACGTACTGATGGTACATGTCGGAGTGCATGAAGCTCTGATCTCCGAAGGGATAAATGCCGTTGCCGATAAAAATCGCCATCATGGAAAGAAACGGCAGCAGGAAGGAAAAGAAACAGATCTTTTTTTTCATAAAAAAGGAAATCCTCCGCGGTTTAGTCAAAAAGCAGGTAATACTGCAGGGTCTGATAATCATAAAGCAGATCTTTTTGCTTGGATGCAGTGGTAAAGGTTCCGTCGGACAGCGTTACATGGTTGGCTGAAATGACGGGTACTTCCGTGCGCAGCTGCGACAGGAAGTTATCGTAAGCGGATTTTGGAAGCCCGGCGGCGTCCAGCGTCTTTGCCGCAAGATAGTTTGCGCTGATTTCCAGATCGTTTTCCGTTTCGATATCGAAGTTTGCCCAGATAAAGAACGGAACCTTGTAGCGCAGCGCCTCTTCCTCGTCGGTTAAGTCCGCGTCATCTTTGCCGTTTAGCTTCCAGACCGGACGTACGACGGAATCGGCAGGCTGATGATCTCCGAAAAAGACGATTATGGTAGGCTCCTCCTGTGCTTCAAAGTAAGAAACCAGGTTCTGGATGGCGCTGTCAGACAGCCTGATCAAGGACAGGTACGCCGGAAGCAGCTTGGAATCCGAGCCTTCTACCGTGATATCGGGGGAAAAGTTGTCGTAATCCGCCCAGTCGCTGTAGGAGGAATGGTTCTGCATCGTCACGTTGAATAAAAACAGCGGCGTGTCCGCATCTTTTTCCTCGTAGAGCTTTATGATCTTTTCATAGTTGCCCTCGTCACTGACATATTTGCGCACGAGGGGGGAATCTGTGAAAAACTCCTGAAAGTGCATCTCGTCGAAGCCGAGTTTGGGATAAACGAGATTTCTGTCCCAGCCGGCGGCGCGGTAGGGATGCATCGCAATCGTGTAATAGCCGAGGGAGGAAAGATAGGAGGCCATCGAAGGCGTCTCTTTTTTCACATACTGCTGATACGGAATGCTTCCATAAGGAAGGAACGCCATCGAAGCGCCGGTCAGGTATTCAAATTCTGTGTTGGCAGTGTTGCCGCCCTTGACGGAGACATTTAAGTGACCGGAAATCGTGTTATCCGCGCCGTCGAGCAGGCTGTGCACGAAGGGCATATAATCCTCGTTCGTTGTAAAATCGCCGAGCACGGACGGATCGGAAAACGCCTCGTTCATGATGACGATAATGTTCGGCTTTTGTGCATTGTCCGAAGGTGTTCCATCGAATTCCTGAGAGCCGGTATCATAGGATGCCAGCAGCTCCTTGGCGTTTTCTGCGCTGTAGCCGGAGGGCTTATCAACAGAAATGTACTGAAGCTCCATTAAAAACGCAGTTACAGTACCATTTTTAAATTGAATCGTCGTCGGAGTGAAAAGCTTGTTGTAAAGGTGGAGCTTCTGCTCGACGATGTCCTCGCTGTGCAGCATTTTCGTGTAGCCAAAGCATAAAAGACCGCAGGAAAGCGCGAGGCAGACGCGGGCAATCCGGGCTTTTTTATTTTTTTTCGGAAAGCCTTTTTTCAGGAAAAATTCCAGAACCAGAAGCAGGACAAAACAGATCAGCACGATTACTGCGGTACGGTTCAATTTGTATTCGTAGTTGTCCGCGACGCTGGCAGCGGTCGAGATCGAAAGAATGTCCCACGGCTGGATGGGCGCGCCGCGAAATTCCAGGACGAAATAGTTTGCAAGACCGTAAATGGCGCAGAAGGCGGTTTCGATGCCGAGTGCGCGGCTGATCCTGCCGGTCAGTGCAAATAAAAACAGTGCTGCAAATTCAAACAGTGCCAGATTCATCCCCTGTATATACGGTTTCATGGTCTGGAACGGATTATGCGTGTACCATTCCAGCAGATAAAAATTCAGAACAGGGCCGATCAGCAGAAAAATCCAGGGACTGCTTTTTTTCAGCCAGACAATCCATTTTTTCATAAAACTCCTCTTTTCGTGTAAGGTAAATTCGTTTTCTGTTCCATAATAGTCAGGACTTTGAGGGATGTCAAGGGAGGAAAACGCATATATATAAGAAACAGAAAAAGCTTTCGTTTTTCTTAATAAAGTTTAAATAGGAAAAAAAGAAAGCCTATGTTACAATAAACCAACTGGAGGAAATGCGGACATGGACGATAAAAAAAGGGATCTGATCCCGGTGGCGGCGATTGCTCTTTTTCTGGTAATTATCATCGCGCTGTGCGCAGTACGGCTGCATCAGCGCAGGGAGACACGGGCAGAGATCGCAGAAACGGAAAGCACGCAGATATGGTACAGCGAGGAACAGGCAGAGTCTGCAGAATCAGAGACGAAGGACGCAGCGGATCAGACGGAAGAAACAACAGCGGGGAAAAAGCAGACGACGGAAAGGGGACAGCAGGAGGATGAGACGCTGACAGAGCATCCGGACAGCAAACTTCCCGCAGGCAAAGGGAAGGAAAGTCAGGGTGCCAAGCAGGAGGGCAACCTCCGGACGGTGAGTGGAAACGATCCGTTATCCGGCGCGGAGAGTGCGAACAAGACAAACGAAGAGATGCTTCTGGAGATGTCCGGTTACTGGGAACAGGATAATATGGACGCGGTGGAGGATCTGGCGATGCTTCCCTGGTATATGAGGATGTCGTCGGATATTTCGGATGCAAACAGCTTTTATTATTATGGCGAGCGCAGCAGCGCAGGACAGCCGGACGGAACCGGAATCGCCTGCTATGCGGATAACGCCTATTACTACGGCGAGTGGTCGAATGGCAAACGCGAAGGCAACGGCAAGTGGGTGCGCTTTTACGTTTATTATGACGATGACACCACGTCGGACCGCGCCTACCGCGAGCATATGTATGCCGGAGAATGGAAAAACGACCTGCCGGACGGTGAAGGACAGGAGCATTACGAGCTGGATATGAGCAAGGCTGCCAAAAAGGAGCGCTACATCCAGAATGTGATCGGAACGTTCCGCAGCGGCTTCTACAGCGGAGAAATGTACCTGACGACGTTAAATTGGGACGGCAATCAGGAAGAGTGGAACGGCTTTGCGGACGCGGGAATCTGGAGCCCCTACGGGGCCGGTTCGAACCGCAAGGAGGTACCGGTCTGCCAGGATGTGGACGATGATAACAATTACCTTTGGCTGTCCGTGCGCGACAACAAGAATCGTGGAATCTATGAGCTGATGCCGTAGTTCACTCGTACCTTTCTGGGAGCAGATTTCGTGCTTGCAGGAAAATCTGCTCCCGGGAAGGTACGAAGGGAGCGCCATTTCATGAGCAAAAATGAGCTGCGAAGCAGCGGAAAGCATCGAAGATGCGATTTTGCGAATGGCGCGGGTGAACTTTCACAGTGCACGGGTGAATGGTACGAAAACGGCGCCATAGAATGCCGTAAAATGCTTGACAGAAGTTTCAAAAGTTCGATATAATAATTAAGTTATACGAAAGAGAAACCTTCGGCAGTCGAAACAACCGGCTGCCGAAGCGGTGAGCGGTCATGGCGGAATTGGCAGACGCGTTGGTTTTAGGTGCCAATGGGCAACCGTGTGGGTTCGAGTCCCACTGACCGCATGCAGGCAAATGGAAAAGAAGAGAAGGGATGCCGGATCGACAAACAGGGATTTGAAGCTGCTGTTTTGTCGAGCGGCATCCCTTTTCGCTGTCAGGCGCTACAGGAGAAAAAATCCGGTTGACAACTGTTTTAAATAGTGATATCATTTACATGTAACAAGGGATTGTAACTCTTTGAGGCATCACCTAAGGGGATGGGTGCGCAAAGAGTTTTTTTTATTTTATAAACATTTATTGCTTGGTTTTTCAAAGCAACTTACAGGACGCTGTTGAAAACAGCTTGATACGCAGGAAGAAATCGTAGTGATAAAAGGGAGTACTAATGAAAGGGTAAGAAGGTATTGCTATGATGATTGTCAAAAAAATCAATAATAATGTAGCCATTGGTGTTGACGGAAACGGGCACGAGGTAGTCTTGTTTGGCAAGGGTATCGGCTTTGGAGAACTCCCTTATAGTATTAATGATATGTCAAAAATAGAGCGTTCATTTTATGATATAGATTACCGATATTACAATTTGTTGTCGGAGATTCCGGAGAACATGTTCCTTTTTACAAGCCGTATCGTTGATGCCATAGAGAGTAAAATTGACGGTAATCTGAATCCTAATCTGGTGTTTATCCTTGCAGATCATATCAATTTTGCAGTTACCAGATATCGTAAGGGAATGCAAATATCGCTACCTTATTCTTATGAAATTGAGTTTGAATATCCCCACTTGACAAAGCTGGCAAAATGGATCGTCAAAAATATTAATGCAAAATATCAGGTATGCCTGGATAAAGGGGAGGTTACAAGTATAACCATGCATTTGCTGAATGCACTGGAAGGAAAAACGAATCAGGATGATCAGCAGCACCAGAGTCAAATTACCCGAATCATTAAAAACGTAACAAAAATTATAGAGGATTATTTTGGCATTGTTCTTGATAAAAATGACTTCAATTATTTCAGGTTTAAAATTCACTTGAAATATTATGTCCTAAGAAAAGAAAATAATGAAGAATTTATGGACGGTAATATTGATGAACTGTATGATAATATGAAAAATACTTATCCCGATATCTATAACTGCGTATATAATATTGATCAATATTTATATAAAGAATTTAAGAAAAGCTGTACAAGTAACGAATTGCTGTATCTTATGATACATGTTACTCGGTTATGTACACGAGAGGATTGTAACCGCAAGGGCATTACCTCAGCATGAGAGTGCTGGGGTTTTATTTTTGCAGGAACCGTACATTAGCTGTATCGCACTGTAATCCTTATGCGTCATCAGTGTACTGAGAAATACTGACATGTCAATATTTTTCTGCCGTTCGGTTTGCTAAGTGCTCCTTGAAAATTGAATACAGGCAATTTGAGCTTTCATTTAAAAGGCTGTTTTGCGAAAACGATGTATCTGCAATAAAGGAGGAAGAAAAATGAAGCTTTTGGTTAAAGGTGATGATTATGGAATTACAAAAAGTGTTACGTATGGAATCATCGAAGCATTTGATCATGGGATTTTAACAAGCTCGGGCATGTTTACGAATATGGAGATCGCCCCATGGGCGGCACAATTTGTAAAAGAAAGGGAAACCTGCTGTTTTGGAATAGACTTTAATCTGGTTTGCGGTCCCTGCGTATCAGATTACAGGGAAATTCCACATTTGGTTGATGAAAATGGCCGTTTTATCAGCTCAAAAATCAGAGTGAATGATCCAAAATGGGCTACGAAAGAAGGGCAGAATGAGTTATTACCGTTTCATGAAGTATATAAAGAAATAGCGGCACAGTATCAGCGTTTCGTTGATTTATGCGGGAGAGCGCCTGCCTATCTGTGTGGGCATTCCATTCAAACCGGCTCTATGGAGGAAGCGTACCGGACGTTATCAGCTGAGACAGGAGTTCCGTTTTGTGATGATCTGTACAAAAAATATAATATCATAGACTTTCGTGACGCGCCGATAAAAAATGACGAATTAATGAATCTGTCAACCAGAGGAAAAGAGTTTCATGCAATGGAACAGTTGAACCGCGATCCGATGAAATTATTTTTTGACAACCTGGAATATCTAAAGGGATTTGAGTATGTGGCGCTTGTCTGCCACCCGGGCTTTGTTGATGCTGATCTGTTAAAATTATCGTCCTGCAGCTTGGAGAGAATGAGAGATCTTGAATTCTACCTTTCAACAGAAATGAAGGACTTTATTTTAGAAAACGGGATTGAGTTAATTTCATTTTCTGATTTGACTGCATAGAGCTTAAAGGAACCTGTATTCCATTTATACCGGGTGGGGTGGTTGCATATCCTCAATGATTGTAAAAAAAATGAGAGGAGGAATCAGGAAAGGGGTGTCTTTCCTGCAAAATTCAATGAATCAAAACTATCATAAGTTAGCTGTTACTTTACTGGAAAAGGTAGGCGGCAAGGATAATGTTATTAATGTATATCATTGTGTTACCCGTTTGCGCTTTCAATTAAAGGATTCAAGTATTCCAAATACGGAAGAAATTGAAAAGATCCAGGGTGTTTTAGGGGTTGTCACGTCAGGGGGACAATATCAAATCATTATCGGGCAGGCTGTTCCTGAGCTTTATAAAAAGGTGGTAGAAATCGGGGGATTTGGAACTCAGGAGGAAATTGCCGAGAATCTGGACGCTCCAAAAGAAAAAAAAGGGATAAAACAGTTTTTTGCCCAGTTATTTGAATTTATGTCCGCTGTCATGTCACCGATGATTCCGGCGTATTGTGCCGCAGGTTTATTTAAAACGGTTGCCGTAGTATGCGGTCCGGATGTGTTAGCGATATGGGAAACGACAAGTGATTTGTATATAACGTTTAACTTTGCGTATAATGCATGTTTTTATTTCCTACCGATTTATTTGGGCTACACCGCCGCGAAAAAACTCGGGCTTAACGTTATTTTAGGAATGTATCTTGGCGGAATGATGCTTGTTCCGGAATTTGTTGAAATTGCAACTACAAGCGAAGCGTTTACAATACTGGGAATACCATGTAAGCTCGGAACCTATGGAACGACAATTTTTCCGATCCTGTTAAGTGTTTTTGCCTTAAAATATGTAGATATGCTGATCAGTAAGGTTATTCCGCAGATATTGTCTACATCAATTAAGCCGTTTATTGAAATGTTTATCATGTTACCGCTGGAATTATGTTTATTCTGCCCGTTGGGAACTTTAATCGGTGAGGGGATTGCCCAGGTTATTTTAATGCTTGACAGCGCCCCGTTATTGGTGGGAATCATAGGCGGCTTGTGGCCGTTCCTGATCGTGACCGGTATGCATATGCCGATCTTATATGCGGTTATCCTTCCTAATTTATATTCCTTAGGTTATGACACGACTATTCTTCCGGCGACGCTTACAAACCAGGCGTTGTTGGGGTTGGAGCTGGCTGCTTTACTGAAAATCAAAAATAAAAAAGAACGAATGAATGTATTCCAGTTATTTATCACCCACAATGTGGGAGGTGTCAGTGAGCCGGTGCTTTACGGAATCGGTATGAAATATAAAAAGACATTAATCGCATTGGCGGTCGGAGGAATTTGCGGCGGGTTATTTGCGGCTTTTACCGATGTAGTTTACTATCTGGGACCCAGCTTTCCCCTTATAGGAAACGCGCTTTCCTTCTTCCAGGGCGGGACTAAGAATTTTATCCTGTTCTTTATCAGCGCTCTTATTGCGTGTGTAGTAACGTTTTTGCTTACTTATTTTTATGGCTTTGATAAAAATGATCCTATGTTAAAAAAGGAGGAGGGATAATGAAAAAATTTTCAATTCTGATTGCCGGGGGCGGAAGTACGTTTACTCCGGAAATTCTGCTCTTATTGTTAGAAAAAAGAGAGCAGTTTCCCATCAGAAAAATAAAGTTCTATGACAACGATGAGGAGAGGCAGAAAATAATTGGCGAAGCATGTGGCGTGCTTATTGAGCATAAGGCTCCTGAAATTGAATTTTCATATACAACTGATCCGGAAACCGCATTTACTGATGTCGATTTTGTAATGGCACATATCCGCGTTGGTAAGTATGAGATGCGCGGAAAGGATGAAAAAATACCGCTGAAATATGGTGTGGTAGGGCAGGAAACCTGCGGACCGGGAGGTCTGGCATATGGAATGCGTTCCATCGGACCTGTAATCGAGTTAATCGATTATATGGAAACGTACTCTCCGCATGCGTGGATGCTGAATTATTCGAATCCAGCGGCAATCGTTGCGGAAGCAACAAACCGGCTCAGGCCGGACGCAAGAATCATCAATATCTGTGATATGCCCGTTGGAATAGAGGCAAGAATGGCTGTCATCTGCGGGCTGAAATCCCGAAAGGAGATGATTACCAGGTATTTTGGGCTGAATCACTTTGGCTGGTGGAGTGACATAAGGGATAAAAACGGAAAGGATTTAATGCCGGTAATTAAGGCCTACGTGAAAGAGAACGGGTTTAATACTTCCCAAATAGATGGGCATACAGATGATAAAAGCTGGACGGATACTTATAATAAGGCGAAAGACGTCTATGCGGTTGACCCGAATTTCATTCCAAATACGTATTTAAAGTATTATTTATACCCGGACTATGTGGTGAAGCACTCAGATTTAAATTACACAAGAACAGATGAAGTAAGGGAGGGGAGAGAAAAACGGGTGTTTGAAGAGGCTCGAAGGCTTATTCAGACAAAGAATGTGGAAAATTGCGGCTTCGAAGTGGGAAATCATGCGGAGTATATTGTTGATCTGGCAAGAGCGCTGGCATATAACACACAGGAAAGAATGTTGCTAATCGTGCCCAATCATGGCGCGATTGAAAATTTTTCCTATGACGCAATGATTGAGATTCCCTGTATTGTAGGGAAGAATGGATATGAACCATTAAAGGTCGGGAAAATACCGGTATTCGAAAAAGGGCTTATGGAGCAGCAGATAGCGGCGGAAAAGCTGGTTGTTGACGCCTGGGTTGAGAAAAGCTATCAAAAAATGTGGCAGGCGATTACCATGTCTAAAACAGTTCCAAGCGCGGCGGTTGCTAAGTTAATACTGGACGATTTGATAGAAGCAAATGTAAAGTACTGGCCGGAGCTTAGATGAACGTGCAGCTCCTGTGCGCCGGAGATTCCTTTTTATTTTCATGTTCCGGCAAAGCAATAGCATAAACGGGAAGAAGCATAAAAAAGTTGCATAAAATGTCTTGCCTGTATAAGCAGGGTTGTTTCACGAAGAATAATTGAATAGCCAAAAATGTTTGAATTTATCGCTTCATGAAACAACCCTGACAGCGGGAGACAGAGTGTTGACAAAATATAAAAAAGTGCTACAATCCTGTCTTTGACAGTTGAAAAACAAAAAAATCGCTGTATCCCTTCAGTTCCAATCCGGTCAGGTGTTGGTAATTTCTCTCATGAAATATGACCTCTATAAACCGAATGGAATTATCCTGTCTTTCTCTGAAAATGATAAGCAACTTCTTATGCAAAAGGTTTTGTTGATATTGCTTCGCACAATTCAGAACTCTTTTACGTGCGTCTTCTTTTGTAAACTTCATAAATAGTTCGGAAATCCTCCATAAAGAATAACGGTTAGACTACATATACATAGATTTTCCTGAAAGATCATAAATAATAGATATGGAAAGAGAGAGCAATAGCACCATTGTACTATATACTCCCTCTTTGTGGCTAATTTTAATGTTGTCTGCCAACGACCGGTAAAATACCGGTAAAAATATCGGATTTTAGTGTTGTCCGCCAACGGTCAATCACAGGATTGACAAGCATATCAGATTTTAGTGTTAGCCCACTGGAAAAGCACGCTTTTCCTACTACTATTATTATAGGCAGAGCAGATTTTTATGTCAATAGAAATCATAAATCATTCCCAGATATTCTCCAAATGCGGTGCCTCAAAATATGTATTCGGTCTGACGCAAACATTTCTTTGACAAAACGATATATCGACAGGGTGTTGACAAAATATAAAAAAGTGCTATAATTTATTTCAACAATAAAAGGGAGTAGCCAGCACCGAGAGGTGGTTTGAAACCGTCACCCCGACAAGCAGCCAGATGATAATCGATTTGCTGCAGATGTCCGTATTAAATGAAACGCGCGAGACTTTTATTGCAGCTGTCAGGCTGTAATAGAGGCCTCGTTTTTTTGTTTCATTGGAAAGGGTGTCCATAGGAAACAAAACCCTCCGGGGGAAAAGCACTTTTCCGGAAAAGTCGCCTGACAGCGACCGAAGCTATTTACTTTACGAGTCCACCAGACCGGTGGAGAAAAGGAGAATGAGTATGTTTACAGGAATTAGTTTAGGAGTTGTTGTTGCCATAATCGCAGTGATCGCGCTGCTTGGAATTATCGCTTCCGGGTATGTGAAAGCACCTCCGGACACGGCGTATATCATTTCCGGCCTGCGCAAAAAGATCATTATCGGGAAATCGAGTATCAAGATCCCATTTCTGGAACGTCTTGACAAGCTGAGCTTAAAGCTGATCCCGATCGATGTGAAGACAGAAGCAGCGGTGCCGACGGCGGATTACATCAACATTCAGGTGGACGCAGCAGTTAACGTCAAGGTTTCCAGCGAGCCCGAAAAATTAAAGCAGGCAGCAGAAAACTTCCTGAATCAGAACACCCAGTACATTGCGCAGGTAGCGAGAGAGGTTCTGGAAGGCAATATGCGTGAGATCGTAGGCCGCATGCGTCTGGAGGAAATGGTCAGCGACCGTCAGAAATTCGCGGACCTGGTAAAGGAAAATGCCGAGCCTGACCTGGCTGCCATGGGTCTGGACGTTGTCAGCTTCAATGTGCAGAACTTTACGGATTCCAACGGTGTCATTGATGACCTTGGTATCGACAACATTTCCCAGATCAAGAAAAAGGCAGCGATTGCAAAGGCTGAGGCAGAAAAAGAAATCGCGGTAGCAAAGGCGGAAGCGGATCGTCAGTCCAACGACGCGCGGATCAATTCCGAAAGAGAGATCGCCATCAAGAACAACGAGCTGGATATGCAGAAGGCAGAGCTTCAGAAAAACGCGGACAGCAAGCGGGCGGAAGCGGATGCGGCATATGAGATCCAGAAAGAGGAACAGCGAAAGACCATCGAAGTAACTGCGGCAAATGCCAACATTGCAAAAGAGGAACGTCTGGTGCTCTTAAAACAGCGTGAAGCAGAGACGATGGAAAAATCGCTGGATGCACAGGTTAAGAAAAAAGCGGAAGCGGAGAAATTCGAACGTCAGCAGAAAGCGGAAGCAGAGCTGTTTGAACGTCAGAAAGAAGCGGAAGCAAAGAAATTCGAAACAGAAAAGGCTGCAGAGGCACAGCGTGCAAAGGCGGAAGCGGATCTGTTCTCTAAAGAACAGGAAGCCAAAGGTATCCGCATGGTCGGAGAAGCCGAAGCAGAAGCGATTCGCGCCAAAGGTGTTGCGGAGGCGGAAGCGATGGAAAAACGTGCGCAGGCTTATCAGAAATACAACAACGCGGCAATGGCGGAAATGCTCATCAAGGTGCTGCCCGATATCGCAGGCAAGATCGCAGAGCCTCTGACCCAGATCGACAAGATCACGATCATCGGCGGTTCGGACGGATCAAACGGCGTGGACCAGGTAGCAGGAAACGTACCGGCAGTGATGACAAAGCTGTTTGAAACCATGAAAGAAACTGTGGGCATCGACCTTGCGGAGGTTGTAAAAGCAGGAACCTATGATGCAAAAGTGAACCGCAATATCACGATCAACGCAGACGGAGCAAAGCAGGCAGCGGAGGTATTGAAGCAGGAAACTGCTGCAGAAGCATCGGCGGAAATCGCAGAGTAAACAGCTTGGATTGTATTGAAAAAATGTTTTAAACGCATATAATAGAGTTTGAATAATAAAAATTTTCTGGAATCCCTTATAAACAGGGCATTTCAGGGCAGATAAAGTTCTATTTGATAACAAAATGATAACACGAGAGATTTTGCCATTATTTATCCGGAATCTTGTGGTTATCAGGTAATATGTGTGAAACCAACAAAAAGGTCTTACTGAATTGAGTGAAATCAATTTGGTAAGGCCTTTTTCGTTGGTTTTTTATTTGTCGTTTTTTGGATAATTATACCGCCACTGGTCATATTCTTCCTGAGTGATTTCTCCGGATTTCAGTTTTTCAGCTTGTTCCTGCCATGCATGGAACATATCTCTCGATCAATTAATTAAAGGAGATATAGAGAAAATGAAAGAAATTATTAGCGAGCAAGAAATTAAAAAGTTTAATTATTATGGTTCCATCTATACAGTTCATTTGGCCGTGTTGATTATATCGGCAGTACCTTTGTTTATGTGGCTCGGAAGGTATGCGTATATTCCGTTTGGGATTTTATTTATTACAGAGTACTGGGCGTTAAAGGTTGAAAAACTAAAAAAGAAAAATGATATACAAACCTATAAGGAAATTGTTGCATTTACGGAGGGAAAAAAATTGGATGAACTTCATAAGGCAGTTGAAGTGGGAAAACGTCCTTATCAAAATATATTAAAGGTTATTATCAGTGCTGGTGTTACAGCGATGATTTGCTTCTTAATTGGAGTACTGATGCACTTATTCTTGAATTAATTAAATTTAAGGATATTTTGATTTGTAGAACTATAAAATAGAGCATTTTTCTCGCAGATTTTAACCGGTAGTTAAGAAATCGAAGCCATAATTAAACGAAGGCTCAATTGTAAACACATATTAGAAATACTATAATGAGAATATAAACAGGAGGTAGGAACAATGCAAATTGGTGAGAAGATAAAAAACTATCGGAAAACTGCGGGATTAACACAAGAACAGGTGGCGGATTATTTGGACGTTTCTACTCCTGCGGTAAATAAATGGGAAAAAGGAGCATCTGACCCAAGCACTTCCAATCTGCTTACACTTGCAAAATTGTTCAACACTACGGCAGAAGAACTATTACGTGAAGTACAATAAGCGTGGAAAACGGATGTAAGACAACTGATTCATTATAAAGGTCTATCAGATATGAAGAATAAAAAGACAAGAAGATTTAAGATAAGATATATCGTTTTTGGATTATTAGGTGTTATGGCTTTAGCGGCACTTGTATTTATGCGTTTTGGAGGTTTTGGCACAGGAGAAAATGTGAATCCAGAAGAGTTTTTAGCTTATGCTGAACCCGT
>CDYL01030874.1_pt1 | contig 16394 bp, 12 predicted proteins | sample 557761 | NCBI WGS metagenome assembly CDYL01 (sample SAMEA3182104, study PRJEB8094) | gut metagenome | biome: human; feature: gut; material: Stool; isolation source: human stools | place: Canada | collected 2013-02-12 | reverse complement strand
ATGATAATAGCACCAATCAGAATACTGCTATACAATGCGGTGCTTGCCACTTTATCGGCGGTATCTTTATCTCCGCGCCCTAATAGTCTTGACAGATAGGATGCGGCTCCGTTACCGAACATAAGACCTAAACCAACCACAACTTGTCCCAACGGAAATACGATAGAAATAGCACCCATTTGACTTTTTCCCAAACCAGCCACAAAATAGGCATCCACCAGATTATAGAGTGCATTGATCAACATCCCAATCATAATCGGTATGCCGAGAGCCATTAGAGCTTTGGGGATAGGCGCACTGCCCAAAAGCTCAAGTTTGTTGTTGCGTTCATTCATTGTTAAAACTCCTTTCGTTTCTTCAGGTATAATTTACAGTGGTGTAGGTTATAGTACTACGCCGTATAAATAATAGTACTATAATTTATAGTATATGTCAAGAGGTGAGGCAATTTATCTTGACAAAAAGTATAAAATACAATACTATATTTTATAGTGAATTTGACGGTCTTCTTTTATTCAGAAAACATAGCGAAAGGACGTGATTCCACATGGCAACCATAGATTTAATTGTATTGGGAATATTGAAAAAGGAGCCAATGAGTGCCTACGATATTCAAAAGTTAGTAGAATATAGAAACATATCCAAATGGGTAAAAATCAGCACTCCATCCATTTATAAAAAAGCCATTCAGCTAGAAGAAAAGGGGCTAATCCGAGGCGAAATCGTAAAAGAAGGGAAGATGCCAGAAAAAGTGATTTATTCCCTGACGGATGCCGGAGAAGCAGAATTTGAACGGCTCATGTTTGAGATTTCTGAAAAACCTATTAACATTTTTCTAGACTTCAACGCAGTTATTGTGAATTTGGATTCCTTGCCACCTGAAAAACAAAAATCGTGTATAGCAGAAATTGAGGAAAATATTAGTACCTTAAAATCCTATCTGGAATATAATATACAGAAAAAAGAAAATGAACCCAGTATTCCCGCAACAGGTATGGCTGTTTTGCGTCAGCAGTATGTACTGGTGGAAGCAATCCAAGCATGGATTGCTTTATTAAAAGAGAATCAAATAAATCCTTTAGAATAAAGACGAAAAAAATAGAGCAGTTTACCTAGAATTTAAGCTTTACTGTTACTCAAACAAGTGGCATTTTAACTCTCTACATATCGTTGGAATGAACTTCTGGATGCTGTATGTTATTTCGATCTTGGCAGGAAAGGAAGCGTTCGTGTTTATATTCTTGTGTTCGCTTTGGCAACTACTGCAAAGGATTATGTATAATCAAGCGAATGATAGTAGTATCAAAATATGAATTATAAAATGTAGACAGAATGGACATAGCAACATTTCGCCAATCGCTCATGAACTATAAAATGTATATGGGTGATGCAGAATGGCGAAAATCGAGGACTGTCCCGGCTTTGAAACGTTCGGAGCGGATGTCAAGGCAGCACGAAAGGCAAAACAGCTTTCCCGCAGTGCGCTGGCTGACATGATACATTGTGACAGCCGGTATCTTGCGAATATTGAGAACGAAGGCACGCTGCCCAGCCTGCCGGTGGTGATTCAGCTGATAAAAATATGTGGTCTGCCCGTGGAGCGGTACTTTAACCCGGAACTCATGCGGGAAGAAAGTGCGGAACGTCAGCGGGTCAGCCACAAGCTGCAGCTTTGCCCGGAAGAATACTTACCCATCGTAGAGGGTGCCATTGACGGTGCCTTACGAATCCATGAACAGGAAAAAGAGCCCGTGTGCGTCTGATTGTCATGCACGGTCATTGAGAGGATGCAAATGCGTCCTCTTATTTTTTTTTGCATTTTGCGGGCAAAACGGGGGTGTTGTGGTGTCATAGTAGTGGGGAAAGGTAACGTAGCAAGCATAGGGAGTGTAGCCACTCCCGGCAGAAATGCTTGCTGGGGAGTACCCCAGACCCCCAAGAAACGAGGTGAAACTATGACGAACCGAACCCGAAAAATTGTTCTGCGTGTTCCCGTGACGCCGGAGGAACAGGAACTTATCCGGCAGAAGATGGCTCTGCTGCACACACGGAATTTTTCTGCCTACGCCCGGAAGATGCTGATAGATGGTTATGTTGTCCACATCGACACCACCGACATCCGGGCGCAGACCGCCGAATTGCAGAAGATTGGTGTCAACGTCAATCAGATCGCACGGCGGCTGAACAGCATGGGGCCGCTGTACACACAAGATGTTGCGGACATCAAAGGAGCGCTGGCACAGATATGGCAGTTACAAAGATACATCCTATCAAGTCAACGCTGAAAAAGGCACTGGACTACATCGAGAATCCAGCCAAGACGGATGAAAAAATGCTAGTGTCCTCCTTTGCCTGCTCCTATGAGACCGCCGACATCGAATTTGAACTGCTGCTATCACAAGCCATGCAGAAAGGCAACAATCAGGCCCACCACTTGATACAGTCTTTTGCGCCGGGAGAAACCACGCCGGAGCAGGCCCACGAGATTGGCCGACAGCTTGCAGATGAAGTACTGCAAGGCAAATACCCCTATGTGCTAACCACGCACATTGACAAGGGGCACATCCATAACCACGTCATCTTTTGTGCCGTGGACATGGTGAACCAACGAAAGTATGTTTCCAACCGACAGAGCTATTCCTACATCCGGCGCACCAGCGACCGGCTGTGCAAGGAACATGGTCTGTCTGTGGTGATGCCCGGTCAAGACCGGGGCAAAAGCTATGCCGAGTGGGATGCACACCGCAAGGGTACGAGCTGGAAGGCGAAGCTGAAAACCGCCATAGATGCAGCCATCCCGCAGGCCAAGGATTTTGACGATTTTCTGCGGCTCCTGCAGGAGCAGGGCTATGAAGTCAAGCGGGGCAAGTATGTTTCGTTCCGTGCGCCCGGACAGGGGCGGTTCACCCGCTGCAAAACGCTGGGCGAAGCCTACACCGAAGAAGCCATCACCGAGCGCATCAAAGGGCGGTTCGTGGAGCGGAAGCCCAAAGAAAACCGCAAAATTTCGCTGCGGATTGATTTGGAGAATAGCATCAAGGCCCAGCAGTACGCAGGGTACGAGAAGTGGGCAAAGCTCCACAACTTGAAACAGGCTGCCCGGACGCTGAACTTCCTGACTGAGCATGAAATCGAAAGCTACCCGGATTTGGAAAGCCGGGTGGCCGAGATCACCGCCGCCAGCACCGAAGCTGCCGCCACATTGAAAGCAGCAGAGCGCCGACTTGCAGAAATGGCCGTGCTGATAAAGGATGCCACCACCTGTAAGGAGCTGCACCCACTGGTGCAGGAATATCAGCAGGCTGCTGACAAAAAGCAGTTCCGACGTAAGCATGAAGGCACCCTGATTCTCTATGAAGCAGCGGCCAAGGCCCTGAAAGAACAGGGCTTTCAAAAGCTGCCCGACCTCTACGCATTAAAAACCGAGTATAAGCAGTTGGCCGAGCAGAAAGACCAGCTGCAGCGGCAGTACAATGATGCCAAACGCCAGATGCAGGAGTATGGCATTATCAAGCAGAATGTGGACGGCATCCTACGGACAACACCGGGAAAGGAGCAGATGCAGGAACGGTAAGCCACGCAAGTTTTCCTCGCAATCGGCTGACAGTTCAGACAATATCTGCTATAATTAAAACAATGATTCTTAGAAAAAATCCTCAGTTGGAAAGGAGATTTTTCAAATGGACAGCAACCTCATTCCGTATCAGCCGGTAATCTCCGATATTAAAAATTTGATTACCGTCGGCCAGAACGTTGCCTATAATGCAGCCAACCGTGCAATGATTATGACCTACTGGAATATTGGAAAACGCATTGTTGAAGAAGAACAGAGCGGTGCTGAGCGTGCAGAGTATGGAAAACGCTTAATTCCAGTTCTTTCGGCAGAACTCACAAAGGAATTCGGCAACAGCTATTCCAGCCGAAATCTTCACTATTACCGTAAATTTTACCATTGCTTCCCTGATTCCGAGATTTTGAACACGCGTGTTCAAAATCTTAATTGGTCACATTTTCGTGCTTTGCTGCGTGTTCCCGATGAAGATGCCCGTGTTTGGTATATGAATGAAGCGGCTAATGAAAATTGGAGTGTTCGCACCCTTGACCGCAACATTGGCACACAGTATTATTATCGGCTGCTCCATTCTCCGAAAAAAGAAGCCGTCATTGCAGAAATGAAAGAGAAAACGGCAGCAGAGCCCAAGCATCAGTTTGAACTTCTCAAAAGTCCCATCGTGGCAGAATTTTTAGGCTTTCGCACTGAAGATTCCTTTGCAGAGTCCGATTTGGAGTCTGCAATTCTTTCTCACATCCGGGACTTCCTCATGGAAATGGGAAAGGGATTTGCTTTCGTGGCCCGGCAGCAGCATATTGTGACCGATACGGAAGATTACTACATCGACCTTGTGTTTTACAACATCGAACTGAAATGCTATGTTCTGATTGACTTGAAGATGGGGACGATCACCCATCAAGATGTCGGCCAGATTGATATGTATGTTCGGATGTACGATGAACTCAAATGCAAAGAGGGTGACAACCCCACGATCGGCATTCTGCTGTGTGGCGAAACCAGCGAGGACATCGCGAGATACTCTGTCCTGCATGATAACGACCATCTGTTCATGTCGAAGTATTTGACTTACCTGCCGACCAAAGAACAGCTGCGGGCTGAGATCGAACGGCAGAAGAATATTTTCTATATGCAACATCCGAAATTAGATGATAAACAATAACGCTCATAAAAACATTTAACTTTTATAGATATAGGAGGCAGTAATGAATGTTGAAAATTGTATAGAAGCACAATATCGTGAACTAATGGAGTGCAGTGAACCCAATGCAGAGTATGCGGACTTGTACAAAGCATTTACGCATCCGCATCTTCGAGAAATTCTTACAACTCTGCATCATGATTTGATTCTTCTTTTCAAAAGGATGAATGATCGTTTGCCTACAGGTGAGTGTGAAGCACACTTCTGGGCCGATGAGAGTCGAGAGCTTATCAGGCGTTTGGACATCATCAATGGACTTTTTGGGGCTCTTAAAGGAACTCCCCTTGCTTTCAATATCGATTCTTATTATGCCGATTTGTTTTTAAAATGTCGGGATTTTTTGCGTTCTAGCGGTGGTAGCGAGTTACCTCCCAATATGGCCAAAATAGACCTATATTATATGATTCCAATATTCACTCCCGTTTCAAGTGTTACCGTTTCTCATGAGCAACAGGAACTGACCTACCAATTAAAACTGGTTGGTGAGGGCTCTTATGCAAATGTTTTCAAATACAAAGATACTTTCTATAATAGATTTTTTATATTAAAGCGAGCAAAAAAGGGACTAGATTCAAAAGAGTTGGTGCGTTTTAGAAGAGAGTATGATGTAATGCGTACATTGTCCTCTCCGTATGTTGTTGAAGTTTATAACTATAACTCTGCCAAAAATGAGTATATTATGGAATATATGGATGATACATTAGATGGATATATTTCGAGCCATAATTCAACCTTAGACTGTAAGCAACGCAAGTTGATAGTTCGTCAAATATTACGAGCGTTTGAGTATATTCACTCAAAAGGTCAACTTCATAGAGATATAAGTCCGAAAAATATTTTAGTTAAACTTTATGAAGATACCATCGTTATCAAAATTGCAGATTTTGGACTAGTTAAAATCCCGAACAGTTCACTTACATCAGCAACTACAGAGCCTAAAGGCTATTTTAACGACCCAATTCTTGCGGTAGAAGGATTCAACACCTATAATATTGAACATGAAATATATGCATTGACACGGATTGTATATTTTGTTATGACAGGGAAAATGAATACTAATAATATAGTCAACCAGTCCCTGAAAAAATTCGTTGAAAAGGGATTGAATCCAGACCGCTCCAAGCGATTTAAAAATGTTTCTGAAATGCAAATTGAATTTGGCAATTTAACATAGAAACAGCCAGTCAATCATCATCGAATTATTATGATTCATATTCTTGTTTTGATATTCACACATTATTTCTCTATAATACAATTTATATCCTGTACGCTCTGCACGGGGGCGAATACGACAAGGCAACTCTACGGCGGGCACTGGAGCAGACAACAGAAAAGTGCGGCAGTGCTAAAATCTTAGCACAGTACCGGGAGATTATACAGGAAGTTCGGGATAGCGATACACTCCGCAAGCAGAGAAGCAAGTATAGCGGGGAATACGACTATGCGAAGGGTGTTTCTTTTGATGATACCTGCTATGCGATTCAAAAAATCATGGAGATAATCATCAACTAATAATTTGAAAAGGGAAATGAGTATGTTTAAGTACCCGTTGTCAGTCACAGTAGATACAAATATATTTGATGCAGCCAAATTTGATTTAAGCGAAAATAGTACTATCCGTTTGCTTGAAAACTATGTAAAAGACGGAAAAATTCAAGTTGTTTTAAGTGATATAGTCATACGAGAATCCAAAAAGCACATTTCGGATCAAATCAAGAGAGTATGTGGTATTATTCGCCAATCAAGAACGGATATACTAAAAGTATCTACTGAAAATCTTATAAAGTATGTCGGCTTAAATGAAATATTAAATGTAGTACGCAATAAAGATGCACTTGCGGCTAAAGGTGAGCAAATATTTGACAATTTTGTTAGTGCTATTAACGCCGAAATCCTCGGAGCAGAGTTAATAGACGTGAACTCAATTCTGGAAGATTATTTTAGAACTATACCACCATTTGAAAATAGCGAAAAGAAAAAGAATGAGTTTCCAGATGCATTTATTGCACAGCAAATTAAAAAACGTTTTGGCAATGATGAGACTGTTGCAATCATAAGTAAAGATAAAGGTTTTATAAAAGCCTGCGGCCAAGCCGAGAATCACATCTTCTTTGATTCTTTAGGCAGTTTATATGATGCAATAAATAAAGAATCTGCTGCATATAACGAAACAATTTCCGTTATCAAAGACATACAATTACAGATTAGTTCAAGCATATTAAAATACATTAAAGAAAACGAAAACATAGAAGTGCAGGGTCTTTCAGTTGACAGTAGTGGACTAGTCTCAGGATATGATTATGCTGATTATTGGTTGCACAGTGTTTCAAATATATCATTTGTTATCCACTCGGTAGATGAAATTTCTGAAAATGATTCTATTGTTACGCTTATCTGCAAGGCGAATATTTCTGCTGATTGCTACTATGATGATTACGATAACTCTCCTTGGGATCCTGAAGAAAAAGAGTATGTATATATTGAAACTATTAAAATCAGAGAAGAACATACTCCACACTTTGGCTGTCGAATTAAAATCAATCGTAAAACAAAGAGTTCCAATGTTTTTCCGTTCACAATCATTTTGGGAGGCGATTCAAGGACGAATCTGTATGTAGTTGATAAAATTTCCGATGAAAACGAAGATGAGATCAACGCTATGGATAGAGAATCGCTTGGATTTCAACCTCTCGGAAGTTATGCTTCATATTTAGAAGATAATCTATCCGATTCAGAATTTTCTGCGGAAGTAGTTGGAAGATTTGAAAAGATGAATGACCTTTATCGAAAATATGAAGATTGTTCTACTATCTATGACCTTTTTCTGAGTGACCTTGATTCAAAAGAAATCATCAAAGCAGTCTATGAAAACATTTTTAATATATCAGATATTCCGCACATTGATGATATAGAAAATCTTACAAGCTCTGAAATTGAAAGCATAAAGAATTGGGCAAATATTCAATATGAACGAACATCTGAAATTGCGGAAATAAGCCTTCTTCCAAATTCACTTGATTTTGGAAAAACAGTTATCATGAAAGGAGTAAATGGCAGCGAGGCTTATTTTTCTATAGATAGCAACCAAGTAAATCCTTCCGAGGGGGACGAAGAAATTATAAACGTACAATTTTCAACCGGTTATGGAATGCCAAAGAATGGGTACATAAAGTTAACTGTTGGTTACTTGAAATTTGATGAGGATGGCGGTGCATCTGAAGGTATAAGTGATGAAATAGAATATGTATATGATAGCGTACTAAAAGAACTGGACGCCTTTATCGATGAGCAAACATATCTTACTGAAAAAGATACTCAAATTTCTGAAAGCATCAATAATGCCATAAGTAACGTACACAAGCAAATCTAATACAAAACAGCCGGACACAGCAGCCACAAGGCCACCGTGTCCGGCTATTTCCGTGTTGACAATGACACATTACTTTGATTGAAAATAATGTGTCGTTGTCAAGCTGGCGGTATTATTCACCCGTGAAATCAAACCTCTGTCCGTCAAAGTCAACATCGGTCATGCGCTCCAACTTTGCAATGGTGCCATTCGCCAGCCGCCGCATTTCCGTGTCCATATCCGGCAGGGCGGCCACCATCTGCGCCATCGTTCGGCGGTGGTCAGAAGTGTGGTACATACAGATCAAATTTTCTTCTTCTACGCTGAAATTCATGGTCAGACCTCCATTTCGTACTGCTTTCTGTGGGCCGCTGCCTTTTTCGGGCTGGCAGCCTGTTTTGTTTCGGAAAGCTGCTTGCGGACAGAAGCACGGGGCTTGCGAATGTTCTTATCTCGGTTCTCGTTTTTGTCAATCAGTGCGTAAATACCGAAACGGTCTTTCACGCTGGACAGGTGCAGGGACTTGTACGGCAGCATGGCAAGCAACTGGTCCGTGTCCCGGCTGGATGCCAGTTTGGTGAAGTAGGGCGATACCTCAACCATAAAATGATTCTTGTCCGGGCTGTTGGGAGCAGCCATACGTTTCATGTCTACCGTAATGCGCTGGGCCTCGGCCTCGATCAGCCCAGTGTGCAGTGCCGCAAGATGTTCTTTGAAATCACCGGGCCGTGCAGGTTCCCGGCTGCGCTGCTCCTGCCGGATGACCGCTTGCAGAAGTTCCGGGGCACGGGGCTGCATTTCATACCGCACGAACTCTCCGAAATATTTATCCGGGCGGCTGTCGAAATGCTCTTTCGGGCCAATCTCCCGCATCCCGCTTTCGTAGATCAGACGGTTGGCACCCACGGGCAGGGCGGCTTCCCGGATGTGCTGGAAATGCTGCTGATAGTCCAATTCATACAGATTGCCTTGCACGGTTCCGTTGGCTGCGCCGGTCAGCTCCACCGCATAGGCAAGAATCCTGTCGTGGGTCTGCTCGCCGCAGAATTTCCATGTGTTGTAGGCTTGGGTGTCTTTGAGCAGCACATCCCGTTCCCGGAAGCAGAATGTTCCAGAAGGCCGGGACAGCCACAACAGCAGCTTATCTTCCGGCTTGTCGCTGCGGGCCGCTTCCCGCATCATCTTGATGTCATAGGCAAAATCGCTCTGGTAGTATGCGGTGTTCTGGTGCATGATAGCTTCCAGCGCAGCGATCACATCCATATTTTCAAATTTCTGCACGGTTTACACCTCCAATTCCTTTGACTTTTCCCGTGGCTGTGTTTGCTTGCTCTGTTCCTTTTTTGCGGCATCCAGTTGTGCCCGGATAGACGGCTTTTTCGGCTTGGCCGTGTGGGACTTCTTGGCTTTCGGTGCCTTTTCTGCGGCGTTGACTGCGGCGGCAAGGTCTGTCAAAGAAATTTGTTCTCCGGCTTTTGCTTTGGCCTCCAACTCGCCCAGAGAGGGCGCATTGTTCAGCACACCGTCAATCATATCTTCGTTCTGTTCGGCGGAAAGTTCTGCGGTGTGCAGCGGGTTTTCCCGCAAGAACTCCGGCACCTGCTGAAAGCCCACACTGTCGCAGTAGTGGGCGGTGTCCTGCCCGTTCTGGTGCAGCACCACTACATCCGAAACAGACAGCGAGTGTCCCTTGAAATCTGCCGGATGGTCCACATTGAATGTACGGTAGATGTCCTCCAATGTGGTACCCGCAGCCAGCGGCGCGGCGTACACCTCTGTATAGTTGGCTTTGTCCACGGTCCGGCCAGCGGCCTGCAGGCGGTCGTAGGGCTCAAAACGGTAATCACGGGTGGAATCCTCATTGCGCAGCTGGTAAATGGAAAAGCTGTCCTGCTGCGGTGCCTCAAAACCTGCCGCCGCGTATTCCTCTACGGTCATTCCGGCAGCGGCCGCTTCCTGCTCAATCTCGGCCTGCACCTGTGCCTCGTAGTCCTGCAAACTCTGGTCGAAGTCGGCCAACTTGGGCGGTTCCGGCAAGTCATACCGGCCTTGGTTGAGCAGCGGGCGGCAGTCCTGCACATAGGCCACAACAGTGTTGTAATAGGCAGCCTGTTCCGGCGAAATGTTCTGTCCCTCTCGCAAAGCGGCGGTAGCCGTCTGCTCCATAGCGGAAAGATTGCAATGCTGTTTGAGGTACGGGATAAACTCGGTCAGTACCATTTCCCGCTCTGCCTTGTCCTGTTCCCACGCTTCCGTTCCTTTGTTGTGCAGAACAAAATTTTTCCAGTTCTCGTCTTTGGCGTAGTATTCGTGGTATCTCTGGATGTGCTGAATCAGGGAGCCGTCCCCGTCACCAAAATCCTGCCGTCCCTCGTAGTTGTCGGGTTGGCCGTTCAGGGTAAAATCAATACGGAATGCGGTCTTGTCGTACCAGCCACCTGTGTAGCCGTCCTTTTCCCGTTCCGTGTGCTGGGTGGCGTCCAGTTCTTCAAAGACGCGGTTTGCCACGGACAGTGGCATGGTTTCGCCGTCCTGCAGCTTGTCACTTTCACTCCACAGAATTGTGACCGTGGGCTCTGCGGCGGGGTCTGGAATTTTAACGGGTGCGGGAATTTCATTCGCTTTTTCTGCTGCCTCTTGGAACGCTGCCAGCTTGTCGCCCAACAAAACTTCCGACACCTTGACTGTCTGCCCCAGCAGAGCAAGAGCTTCCTCTCCGGCATCCGGCAGGGTCAGACCGGGTGCGTCCAGTTGGCCGCCGTCCAGAGCCTTATTATCCGGGCCATACAGGGTGTAGTCATAGCCGGAATCGCAGGTCTGGATGAACAGCGTATTGCCGTTGTCCAGCGCAAATGCAGCCTCCTGTGCAGTGGAAAGTTCTGTTTCCAGCTGCTGGCGCAGTTCTGCCAGATGTTCGTCCAGTGCGGAGATCAGTTCATGGGCCGTATTGCGGATAATTTCCAGAGAGGCTTTCAACTCGGCCAGTTCCCGGCCCGAACTCCACCCGGCCACATAACCAAAGGAATACTCGGATGTGTCCAGCCCGTAGTGCTGGCAGACTGCATAAGCTACGCTTTCGGCCTGCACCTCGCGGGTGCGGCTGTCCGGGCGGTTGGTCTGTTCCGGGTCGGTGGGGTCGATGGCGTGAAGTTTGGCGTGGGCAATTTCATGGATAGCCGTCTTGATGGTCTGTAACTGGCTCATGCCCTCTTGGATGGCAATGCGGTTGTCAAGCAGGTGGAAATAACCGTGCGCCCCGCCCTCGATGTCCTCAAACCCGATGGGCACCGGGGAAGCCTGCTCCAACGCCTTGAAAAAATCTTGATAGTCCTGCACACTGCCGGAAAGTTCATTCACCGCGATAGAGGGCAGCGGTTCGCCCTCGGTCTGGCTGACATCGAACACGGACACCACCTTAAAGGCCGGAATCTGCACCGTTTTTTCTTCCGTCAGCGGCTTGCCGTCCTTGTCCAGAATCGGCTTGCCCTGTTCGTCCAGCTTTTCCATCTTCTGCTTGACCTTGTAGGGCGCAGGAGCAAGAATCTTGATGCCTTTTTCGCCCTTTTTCACGGTGCGGTGGAACGTGTCTTTCCACTTGTTGAAGCCCGCCACCAACTGTCCGCCCTGCATGGCAATTAGCAAGGTGTTGTTGAAACTGTAATTGTGGAATTTTGCCATCGTGGTGAGGTAGGCTTTGTAGCGGTCGCTGTCGAACAATTCTTGAATGCCTGTTTCCAGCCGGTCCGTAATTTCTTTCATGCGCTCTACGCTGTCTTTGCCGTTCAGGATGATGGGAATAACTTTCTGCGGTTCCATTTCAGGCTGAACAGGCGGCGGGATGTTGGCCGAATCTCGCAAAACTTCCGGCGCAGGAAAGGACAGCACCCGGTATTCCTCCGGCACAGGCTGGCCCTCGTGGACTTTCTGCCACGCATCCCCGCTTTTGACAAGGTAGCCATACTCGGTAAACATGCCCTGCTCCTGCTGGGCCACATACCGGCCGAACTGCGCCGTGTCGATGCCGCCTTTCCATTCTTCCGGCATATCCACCATGCCGGAGCGATTCAGGTAGTAATCTCCTAGCTGGGCAGGCCCGTGCACATCCGGCAGATACACATAGTAGTCCACGTTTTCGGGAAAGTCAGTGATTCTCCCGATGCTGAAAAGCTCACTCTGCGGGGCTTGCAAAGCGGCGTTCAGCTCTGCGCGTTCCCCGGTAGAGAGTGTTTCCAGTCGTGATGCCAGAAAGTTCAGCTCGTCCACATTGGATGCCAGTACCATGTTGTAGGGAATCGCAAAACGCTTTTCTTCCTCGGCAAAGTAGCCGGAAATGAAAAGGCCCTGCGGATTATCGGACGAAATGCCGATTTGCCGCAGGGCCGCTTGTACCTGTTCGGTTGTAGTGGGCAGGTCCAGCCAGACGCCATCCCTGCCTTGCTGCTGCCGATTTTGCAGCTGGATGGAAAATAATTCGCTCATTTGGTCACACTCCTTTTTTGCTATCCTACGGATAGAGAGAGCCGGTTATGGCAAAATGAATGCTTCACCTTACCATAACCGGCCCTCGTATTTTTGCCTTACTCTTTGCGCTCTACCCGGTAATTGACGTACTTGCCTCCCGTATCTGCCAGAAGCACCGTTGCATCATAGGTTTTGCCTGTCTTTTCGGAATAGAGGCCCTTGACCTTTGCCTTACCGTTTTTGAGCAGAGCAGCGGCGATCTTCGGGGTGAACGCCTTTTTGCGCTGCTCAAAGAAGCGGTCATTCTTCCACATCACGAACTGACAGCTACGATTCCCGCAGTAGAAGTTTTTCTTGCCCTCATAGACGTTTTCACTGCACCGGGGACACTTGCCGATAATAACCCGTTCCGACTGGAACAGGTTTTGCTTATCTGCACTGATACAAGAATAGGTCTTGACCAGCTGGCGCACCTGCGCTTCAATTTCGGCCATGAACTCGTCCGCGTCTGCGTTGCCCTTGGCAATCTCGGTCAGGCGGTTTTCCCATTCGGCGGTCAGGACGGGAGAGGTCAGGCTTTCCGGCAGAACCACCGCCAGATTGATGCCGTCCTTGGTGGGGACAAGCTGTTTGCCCTTGCGCTGCACAAAGCCCATTTGCACCAGCTTTTCCAGAATCGCCGCACGGGTGGCCGGAGTACCCAGCCCCTTGCGTTCCGCTTCCTCCGGCATATCCTCGGCCCCGGCCCGCTCCATTGCTGACAGGAGCGTATCTTCGGTGTAGGCTTTCGGCGGGGATGTGAAATGTTCCAAAATGTCAGTTGTCACGGAAAAGTTCTGTCCCTCGGCCAGTTCCGGCAGTGCGTTCAAAACTTCTTCCTCGGTATCGGCTTTCAGGGTGGCGCGGAACCGCTGGTCGATTTCTTTCCAACCGGGAATAAGCACCGTCTTTCCCTTGGCGGTGAACTCGTTCCCGGCGCAGGAGAACACGGCGGCCACGGTTTCGTATTCATGGGGTACAGCCACGGCGCAGAGCAGCTTGGCGCAGACAAGGTTCATCAGCTTGCACTCACTTTCCGCAAGGCCGGTGAAGCCCTGTTTTACAAATTCAGCAGTGGGAATGATGGCGTGGTGGTCCGATACCTTTTTGCTGTTCAGTACCCGGCCCACTTCCGCAGTCAGCACAAGTCCTTGGGCAAAGGGCAGCAGCCCCAGCAGATCAGACACAAGATGTTGTACCGTCTGGCCCATGTCCTCGGTCAGATATTGGCTGTCCGTGCGGGGATAGGTCAGCAGTTTCTTTTCATAAAGCTGCTGGGCATAGTCAAGGGTCTGCTTTGCCGTGAAGCCGAACAGGCGGTTTGCCTCCCGCTGCAAGGTAGTCAGGTCATAAAGTTTGGGCGGCTGTTCCGCCTTTTTCTCTCGCCGAATGGACGTGCAGACTGCATTTGCACCTGTGCATTTTTCTTTGAGAGAATTTGCGGTTTCTGCATCCGCAATGCGCCCACTGTCTGCTTTCAGACTGCCGGACTGGATGCCGACTGTGTAATACCTTTCTTTCTGGAAGCGCAGGATTTTTGCATCCCGGTCCACCAGCATTTTCAATGTCGGTGTCTGTACGCGGCCCACGGTCAGAGTCTTGTGGTACAGCACCGAAAACAGCCGCGTTGCATTGATGCCCACCAGCCAATCCGCCTTTGCACGGCAGAGGGCCGATTGATACAGAGCATCATAATCCGAATCCGGGCGCAGGTTTGCAAAGCCCTCCCGGATGGCGGCATCCTCCATGCTGGAAATCCAGAGCCGCTTCACAGGTTTCGTGCAGCCGGTCATTTGGTAGACGAAACGGAAAATCAGTTCTCCCTCTCGGCCTGCGTCGGTTGCGGCGGTCACACTGTCCACATCCGGGCGGTTGAGCAGAGAGCGCACAATTTCAAACTGCTGTTTCTTTTCGTCCGGGACAATGAACTGCCACGGCTGGGGCAGGATGGGCAAATCTTCATACTTCCACTTGCAGTATTTTTCATCGTACTGGCCCGCTTCCGCAAAGGACACCAGATGCCCGATGCACCAGCTGACAAGATACCCGCCGCCCTGCCAGTAGCCGTTTTGCTTTTCATCGGCCCCGATCACGGTGGCAATGCTGCGGGCAACACTGGGCTTTTCGGCAATCACCAGCTGAAAGCTCATGTTTCGTCCTCCTGTCCGTCCTCTGAATGAATTTCGATTTCAGCCGGTTCCTCGTCTGCATCCTCGTCCTCGCCAAAATCGTATTCGTCCAGATCATCGTGCCCGGTGGTATCGGCCTTGGGCTTGCGGAACTTGAAATAATAGAGTGCCGCGCCACCGCCCGCCAGAGCCAGCGCCAGCAGAATCATCAGACTGCCCATGTTGGATTTCGGCTTTTCCTGCGGCGTTTCGGTGTCGGTTTTCACAGCTTCCGGGGCCGTGCAGCTCCGCAGGCTCTTTTCACACAAGGGGCAGTTTTCGTTCACGTTTCCTGCCTCACATTTCACCGTGCAGGTGCAGACCTCGGTGGTCTGCGGTTCTTCATCCAGCAGGGCCAGCAAGTCGGCATCGTCCACTTGGTTCAGGAAGTGAACGAACGTTTCCTTGTCCTCGTTGGCACGGTCAATGAGAATGTAATAATAATTCCCGGCCTTGGTGGTCACTGTGATAAGCTGCTTGTCGCCGTAAAAGTCATCCACCAGTGTTGCATTGCCCTTGGGCGTGATGGGCACACCCTCCGGCTCCATGCCGCCCGTAGTGGGTTCTTCTTCGATAATCTCCGGCAGAGGTTCCGGGGCAGGGTCAGTACCGCTTGCGAAAGCGGGCATGGAAAAGGAGCAGAGGCAGAGCAGGATAGCCAGCAGTCCGGCAGCGAAACGGTTCCAATCAGGTTTCATTGGCGGCATCCTCCTGTTTGTGGTACGGTGTGGCGGTGGGTGCAGCATTCAACGCACCGCTGCGCAGGAAGGCCGCAAACTCGTCCGGCTGCATGTTCATGCTGCGCACCAACTGAATGATCTGTAAATTTTCCTGTTCGGTCTTTGCAGCTTCCAGTTCTTTCAACTGCTGCTGATATTCGCTGATTTTTTCTTTGAGCCGTTCGATGTCGCGCTCAATGCGGGAAAGTCTTTTTGCCATACAAAATCCTTTCTGGCGTCACGGTAAACGCCCATAGCTGTAAAAATGTTCCTGCCAATATTTTGAGTTGAGGTTTGTGTAAGAGATAGGGTCGCCGCAGTGCAGCATGATGGAATTGCCTACATAGATACCGCAATGGCTCACGCCGGGGGTATCGTAGGTGCCCTTGAAAAACACAAGGTCGCCCGGTTTGACTTGCGCCGCCGAAACAGGAGTACAGAGGTTGTAAAGGCCCTGTGCGGTCTGGCGGCCCACGTTCCAGCCGGAGTGATTCAGCACCCACGAAATGTAGCCGCTGCAATCAAAGCTGGTGCTGGGCGAACTGCCGCCCCACACATACGGGTAGCCGATGTACTTTGTTGCTTCCTCCATCATGGCGGCAAACCTATCATCCTTTCGTGCTTCCGGGGGAATGTCGTAATAGGTGGGCTGCTTGATGGTGGACGCATTGGGGTACTGCGCTTTACCGAACAAATCCGGCCGGTTGCCCAGTGTGCGCATATAGAGCGAATAGGCACTGAGCTGTTCTTCGGTCAGCACTTCCACGGGTAGGTGGGACAAATCTTTGTTCTTCAGCTTGACCGTGCAGATGTAGTATTCATACGGTTCTTGATAGGTGATAACCTGCGGCACACCATACGGGCCAATAATGACCATCATTTTTGT
>CDYL01016484.1_pt1 | contig 16704 bp, 10 predicted proteins | sample 557761 | NCBI WGS metagenome assembly CDYL01 (sample SAMEA3182104, study PRJEB8094) | gut metagenome | biome: human; feature: gut; material: Stool; isolation source: human stools | place: Canada | collected 2013-02-12 | reverse complement strand
GTAGATGTTTTGCCCGAGATGTGGTATAATCTACCCAATAGCGCCCAGACGGCGCAGGAGAAGAGAAAGGGTTATTCTATGAAGATCGTTTTGGTGGGCGGCGGCAAGGTCGGCACAGCGCTGGCGCGGCAGCTCAGTGAAGAGGGTCACAACGTGACGGTTATCGACACGAACAAGGCCCGTGTGGAGCATATCGGGGAGTCCTACGATGTGATGAGCATTCTCGGCAACGGTTCGTCCATCACCACCCTGTCCGAGGCGGGCGTGGAGGAAGCGGACGTGTTCATCGCAGTCACCGGCTCGGACGAGCTGAACCTGCTGTGCTGCATGTTCGCCAAAAAGGCGGGCCACTGCCACGCCATCGCCCGCGTGCGCAACCCGTCTTACAGCCATGAGCTGGACTTTATCAAGAAGCAGATCGGCATCTCGGCCATCATCAACCCCGAAATGGCAGCGGCCAAGGAAATCTCTCACCTGCTGCGGTTCCCGGGCGCAAGCAAGATCGATACCTTCGCGGGCGGACGTGTGCGGCTCATCAAGTTTGCGCTGACCGAGCAGCAGGGGCTGGACGGCGTGGCCATCCACGAGATCCCCACCCGCCTCAAGAGCGACATTCTGGTCTGCGCGGTGGAGCGTGACGGCGGGGTCATCATCCCCAACGGTAACTTTGTGCTGCAGAACGGCGACCAGGTCACCTTCCTCGCCACGCAGGAGAAGGCCCACGAGTTCTTCCAGCGGATCAATATGCCGGTGCGGCCGGTGCGCAACGCCCTTATCGTGGGCGGCGGTGCCATCGCCTATTACCTGAGCCAGGAGCTGCTGGAAAATCACGTCCGCGTCCGCATCGTCGAGCGGGACCCGGCCCGCTGCAATGTTCTGGCCGAGTCCCTGCCTGAGGCACAGATCCTGAACGAGGACGGCTCCAACCGCGACTTCCTGCTCTCGGAAGGTCTGGAATCCACCGAAGCCTTCGTGGCTCTGACCAACATCGACGAAGAAAACGTGCTGCTGACCCTGTTTGCAAAAAAGCACTCCAAGGGCAAGCTGGTCACGAAGATCAACCGCCTCGAGTTCGACGATATTCTGGCCGGGCTCGATCTGGGCAGCATCGTCTACCCCAAGTACATGACCTGCGACTACATCGTGCAGTACGTCCGCGCCCTGCAGAACGAGGCCGGCAACAACATCAAGACCCTTTACCGCATCCTCGACGACCGCGTGGAAGCGCTGGAATTCACGGTCCATGAGGAGAGCCGGGCCACAGGCGTGCCGCTGAGCCAGCTGCATCTGAAAAAGAATCTGCTGCTCTGTTGCATCACCCGCGGCGACCATATCCTCATCCCCCGCGGCGGCGACCAGATCCAGGTGGGCGACAACGTCATCGTCGTCACGCTGGAACACGGCCTGCATGACCTGCGGGACATCGTGGAAGAGTAACGGGGGACAGGACGTATGAATTATGCGATCGTCTTTCGTCTGCTGGGCTACATCCTGATGATAGAGGGTACACTGCTGCTGCTCCCGGCGGTGACGAGCCTCATCTACGCCGAGTGGGCCGTCATGGGCGTGTTCCTGCTGACGGCGGCCATCAGTGGGGCGCTGGGCTTTGCCCTGCAGGCCATCAAGCCCCGCAGCAAGGTGTTCTATATGCGGGAGGGCTTTGCGGCCACCGCCCTGAGCTGGATCACCATCAGTATCATGGGTGCAGTGCCGTTCGTCCTCACCGGCTGCATCCCGAACCCCGTGGACGCCATGTTTGAGACCGTTTCGGGCTTCACCACCACCGGTGCCAGCATCCTGCCCGGTGTGGAGGGCCTGCCCAATGGCATCCTGTTCTGGCGCAGCTTCACCCATTGGATCGGCGGCATGGGCGTTCTGGTGTTCCTGCTCTCCCTGCTGCCCCTGACCGGCGGCTCCCACGTCAACCTGATGAAGGCGGAAAGTCCCGGCCCGCAGGTGGACAAGCTGGTGCCGAAGGTGCAGTCTACGGCCAAGATCCTGTACGGCATCTATTTCGCGCTCACGGTGGTGGAGTTCTGCTTCCTGCTGGCGGGCGGAATGAATGTGTTCGACTCTCTGCTCACGGCCTTTGGCACGGCGGGTACTGGCGGCTTCGGCTTCAAGAACGACAGCTTTGCCAGCTTCTCGCCCTACATCCAGTGGGTCGTGACCATCTTTATGATCCTCTTCGGCGTCAACTTCAACGCGTATTTCCTGCTGCTGCTGCGCCGGTTCCGCCGCGCAGCGTCCAGCGAGGAAGTCCGCGCCTATTTCGCCATCATTCTGGCGGCGGTGGCCGTCATCACGGTGAACATCCGCAGCCTCTACGGCACCTTCGGCGAGGCGCTGCGCCATGCGGCCTTCCAGGTCGGCTCCATCATTACCACCACCGGCTTTTCCAGCTGTGATTTTGACCTCTGGCCCACGCTGGCAAAAGAGGTGCTGGTGCTGCTGATGTTCGTGGGTGCCTGCGCGGGCAGCACCGGCGGCGGCATCAAGGTGAGCCGCTTCCTCCTGATGGGAAAGACGCTGGGCAAGGAGCTGAAGCAGGCTCTCCACCCGCAGGTGGTGGCTCCCGTCCGGATGGACGGCAAGCTGGTCAATCATGAGACCATCCGCACCACCAACGTCTTTCTGGCGGCCTACATCTTCATCTTTGCGGCGAGTTTCATGCTTGTCAGTCTGGACGGCTTTGACATGGTGACGAACTTCACCTCCGTCGCTGCCACCCTGAACAACATCGGCCCCGGCCTCAATCAGGTGGGTCCCATGATGAACTTCGGGGCCTACTCCAACTTTGCAAAGCTGGTGCTCATCTTCGATATGCTGGCCGGTCGTCTGGAAATTTTCCCGATGCTGGTGCTCTTCCTGCCCGATGCGTGGAGAAGATTCTAAAAGTTTTATAACGCAAAAAATCCCCCGGTCCAGCCGGGGGATCTTTTTTATATCAGAACGTCAGATCGACCTTTTCCTGCGCACGGTATTGCAGGGCCTCGAGCAGCGAATCCTCGTCGAGGAGGCGCTTGCCGGAGAGGTCGGCAATGGTGCGGGCCACCCGGAGGATGCGGTCGTGGGCGCGGGCCGAAAGGCCCAGCGTCTCGTAGGAGGCCCGCAGGAGCTGTTCAGCGGCGGGGGTCATCCGGCAGATGCGCCGCACCTGCCCGGCGGTGAGCTGGGCGTTGCAGCGCACATCCTCGTAGCCGGGAGCAGCGTACCGCTGGGCCTGGATGGCCCGGGCAGCAAGGACCTGTTTCCGCAGCTCGGCGCTGCTCTCGGAAGGGGCAGCGCCATGCAGTTCATCGAAGGCCACCGGGTCCATCTCGACGCAGAGGTCGATGCGGTCCAGCAGCGGGCCGGACACCCGGCTGCGGTACTGCCGCACCGCGCTGGGCGAACAGGTGCAGGCCCGGGTAGGGTGGCCGTAGTAGCCGCATTTGCAGGGGTTCATGGCGGCGACGAGCTGGAAGCGGCTGGGATAAGTGGCGCTTCCGGCGGCCCGGCTGACCGTGATGCAGCCGTCCTCGAGGGGCTGGCGCAGCACTTCGAGGCTCTCGCGGGAGAACTCGGGCAGCTCGTCGAGGAAGAGGACGCCGCAGTTGGCCAGACTGCACTCGCCGGGGCGGAACTGCGCCCCGCCGCCCGCCAGCGCAGCCGAACTGGCCGAGTGGTGGGGGCTGCGGAAAGGCCGTGCTGTCACGAGGCCCCGGCCTGCGGGCATCTGCCCGGCGATGGAGTAAATTTTCGTCGTCTCCACGGCTTCTTCCCGGGTCAGGGGAGGCAGGATGCCGGGCAGGCGGCGGGCCAGCATGGATTTGCCGGTGCCGGGAGCACCGACGAGCAGGACGTTGTGTCCGCCCGCAGCCGCAATGACCATCGCCCGGCGGGCCAGCGGCTGGCCGCAGACGTCAGCGAAATCGGGAACATGGTTCCACGCATCGGCAGGGTCGAAGGGGACAGGCATCGTAGGCAGGATGGGCTGGACGCCCCGCAGTGCATCCACGACCTGACGGGCCGTTGCGGCAGGGTAGACCTGCATCTCGCTTCCGCAGGCTTCAGCGGCTTCGGCAGCGTTCTCGGCAGGGACATAGAGCGCCCGCACACCGCTGGCGGCAGCTTCCAGCGCCATGGGCAGGACGCCGGACACCGGGCGGAGACTGCCGTCCAGCGCCAGCTCCCCCAGAAAGGCCGTGTCCTTCGGCGGCGGCTCCAGCTGCCCGGAAGCGGCCAGCACCGCCAGCAGCAGGGGCAGGTCATACACCGGGCCGGTCTTGCGGACGTCGGCGGGAGCGAGGTTGATGGTGATGCGGCGGTCAGGCCACTTGAAGCCCAGATTTTTCAGGGCTGCGTGGACGCGGTCGCCGCTCTCCCGGACGGCGGAGTCCGGCAGGCCGACGATGGAGAGGGCGGGCATCCCGCCCGAGATGTCGGCTTCGACTTCCACGGGGAAGCCGTTGAGGCCCTTGAGGCCGAAGCTCTTGAGGACTGCGTACATGGGCGCTCCTTTCTGCCCGATGGGGCGGCAGAAACCATCCATAAAAGGGGTGACGGAATTTTTTGCGGTGCTTCGAAATTTCTTCTGAGATAACAGACAAAAAGAATGAAATGGTCGGCTAAGAACTGACTAAGAAATGGGAATGACAGGGCGCAGATGCCCAAGTTCGACACAATTTTCTGTTTGAATCTATTATATTAGAGGGCATGTGAGATGTCAACGAAACGCGGGCGATCTGCGATTGGAGGAAGAATCTTATGGTTGCGAAAGAGTACTGCTGTTACACCAGGCCCTATTCCAGGATCGAAGGCTTTCAGCTTGCACACACGCTGTACTACAGCGCAAGCGTAGAGGAAGAGGGAGTTGTACTGGCAGTGCGGCGGCAGCAGGGAGAAGAGTGTGTCACGGAGCAGGTCATCTGCCCGGTGGGCGACTTCGGGCGGCTGATGTCCCTGATGCGGTATCTGTGCGAAAATGGAGTAGGGCTGGGCCACTGGCTGGATGTACTGGACGACGCAGGGCAGGTGTACTGGCCCTGCACAGCTGCAAATGGGCAGCAGGAGAGCGGAAAGCCTGCACGATTTGTGGCATTTGCTGGTTTTGAGGGGGCAAACTTGGTACATAATCCTGAATTGACACAAAGCGTATAAAAGCTTATATTATAAGTAGACTTGGATGAATTTGTCCATTATGGTCAAAAATTATAAAGGTAAGGTGTGCAATATGTATCAGGATGAGTATAAGCGCTGGTTGGCAGCGGATCTGGAGGACGCAGATCTGAAGCCGGAGCTGGCCAAGGTCGAGGGAAACGACGACGAGATCAAGGACCGCTTTGCCGTTGCACTGAAGTTCGGCACCGCCGGCCTGCGCGGCGTGCTGGGCGCTGGCACCAACCGCATGAACATCTACGTCGTGCGTCAGGCCACCCAGGGCCTGGCAAACTGGGTCAAGACCCAGGGCGGCAGCCAGACCGTGGCCATCAGCTACGACAGCCGCCTGAAGAGCGACGTCTTTGCCAAAACTGCCGCCGGCGTTCTGGCCGCAAACGGCATCAAGGTGCGCATTTATGATGCTCTGATGCCTGTCCCGGCCCTGAGCTTTGCCACCCGTTACTATGAGTGCAATGCGGGCATCATGGTCACCGCTTCTCATAACCCCGCCAAGTACAACGGCTACAAGGCCTACGGCCCCGACGGCTGCCAGATGACCGACGCCGCCGCCGCCATCGTCTACGACGAGATCCAGAAGACCGATGTCCTGACCGGCGCAAAGTACATCTCCTTTGCCGAAGGCGTCGAGCAGGGCCTCATCCGCTTTGTGGGCGACGACTGCAAGAACGCCCTCTACGCCGCCATCGAGGCACGTCAGGTGCGCCCGGGCCTGTGCAAGACCGCCGGCCTGAAGCTGGTCTACAGCCCGCTGAACGGCTCCGGTCTGGTGCCGGTCACCCACGTTCTGAACGACATGGGCGTCACCGACATCACCGTCGTGCCGGAGCAGGAGTACCCCAACGGCTACTTCACCACCTGCTCCTACCCCAACCCCGAGATCTTCGAGGCTCTGAAGCTGGGCCTCGACCTCGCCACCAAGACCGGTGCCGACCTGATGCTGGCCACCGACCCCGACGCCGACCGCGTGGGTATCGCCATGAAGTGTCCGGATGGCAGCTATGAGCTGGTCTCCGGCAACGAGATGGGCGCTCTGCTGCTGGATTACATCTGCGCAGGCCGCATCGAGAAGGGTACCATGCCCAAGGACCCCGTCGCCGTCAAGTCCATCGTCTCCACCCCGCTGGCCGATGCCATCGCCGCCCACTACGGCGTGGAGATGCGCAGCGTGCTGACCGGCTTCAAGTGGATCGGCGACCAGATCGCAAATCTGGAAGCTGCCGGTGAAGTGGACCGCTTCATCTTCGGCTTCGAGGAGAGCTACGGCTATCTGGCCGGCCCCTATGTCCGCGATAAGGACGCCGTCATCGGCTCCATGCTCATCTGCGAGATGGCCGCTTACTACCGCAGCATCGGTTCCTCCATCAAGGAGCGTCTGGAAGAGATCTACAAGGAATATGGCCGCTACCTGAACAAGGTGGACAGCTTCGAGTTCCCCGGCCTGACCGGCATGGAGAAGATGGCTTCCATCATGCAGAAGCTGCGTGACGAGCCCCTCACCGAGCTGGCCGGCCACAAGGTGGTCAAGGTCACCGACTACAAGAAGCCCGAAGAGACCGGCCTGCCCGCCGCAAACGTCCTCATCTACACTCTGGACAACGGCGCTACCGTGGTCGTCCGTCCCTCCGGCACGGAGCCGAAGATCAAGACCTACTTCACCACTCTGGGCAAAGACCTGGCCGAGGCTCAGGCTCAGAAGGATGCGCTGGCCGCTGCCATCGAGCCCATCCTCGCATAACGCAGAAATTTCATAAAAAATTTATGCCCCCGTACAGCGCCAAAAGTGCTGCACGGGGGCATTTTTGATGGGCGAGGGCTGTTGCAGTTTGTGGGTGGATACGCTATAATATTCAATGAATAATAATACGCTCTGTGCAGTGCGGCGCAGGGCAGGAATAAAATGGGGCAGGTGTAAGAAATTGGAATGTCGTGTGACGGCAGTCCTGGTGGCGGCTGGTTCTTCCACCCGGATGGGATTTGATAAACTGAGCTTCGATCTGGGCGGTGAGACCGTCCTGGAGCGGAGCGTCCGGGCCTTTGACGAGTGTCCGGAGGTGGACGAGCTGGTGATCGTGACCGGCGCGTCCAGTGAGAATGCCCAGCGGGCCGCTGCCCGCTGCAAAAAGCCGGTGCGGCTGGTGAGGGGCGGCTCGACCCGCGCCGAGAGCGCCCGCAGCGGCGTGGCCGCTGCCCACGGCAGACTGGTGGCGGTCCACGACGCGGCCCGGCCCTTCGTGAGCCAGAGCGTTATCGCCGATACGATAGCGGCCGCTGCCCGCTGCGGTGCCGCCGCCCCGGCAGTGCCGGTGAAGGACACCATCAAGCAGGCGAAGGGCGGCGACGGCAAGACTGTGCCGGAAGGCTGCATGGTGGAGAACACCCCCGACCGCAGCACCCTTTATGCGGTGCAGACGCCCCAGTGCTTCGACCGGGCCGCCTATCTGGCGGCGCTGGATGAACTGGACGAGGCCAGCGCCCGCCTCGTCACCGATGATTGCAGCCTGTTCGAGCTGACGGGCCGTCCGGTGGAGCTGGTACAGGGCGACTACGCAAACATCAAGATAACCACCCGGGAGGACCTGCCCCGGGCCGGGAACGGAGGAAAGAAAATGCGCATTGGTCATGGTTACGACGTCCACCGTCTGGTGGAGGGCCGCAAGCTCATCCTGGGCGGCGTGGAAGTGCCGTATGAGAAGGGCCTGCTGGGCCACTCGGACGCCGACGTGCTGGCCCACGCGGTCATGGATGCCGTGCTGGGCGCAGCGGCGCTGGGCGACATCGGCCAGCACTTCCCCGATACGGCGGAAGAGTACGCCGGGGCCGACAGCCTCATGCTGGCCCGCCGTGTGGCAGAAATCATGACCGGGCACGGCTGGCGCATCGAGAACATCGACGCCACCATCCTCTGCCAGCGCCCGAAGCTGGCCCCCCACATCCCGGCCATGCGGGCAAAGCTGGCCGAGGCTTTCGGGATGCCGGTGGACGCCGTGAGCGTCAAAGCCACCACCGAGGAGCATCTGGGCTTTACCGGCGAGGGGCTGGGCATCGCGGCCCATGCCGTCGCCCTCATCGAAGCAGTGTGAACGGGAGAATGTGACCCATGACTCTGAACTCTATCGTAGCAAACTTCCAGACCTTCAAGCTGGTAGACCTGCTGGACATCCTCATCATCGCGTTCCTCATCTACCAGCTGCTGGGCTTCGTCAACCGCACCCGCGCCGGCCAGCTGGCCAAGGGCGCGCTCATCGTGATGGCGGTCTATCTGGTGGCGAACATCCTGAATATGCGCACCGTCACCTGGCTGCTCAACTCGCTGCTGCAAGTCGGTCTGCTGACGCTGGTGGTGCTGTTCCAGCCCGAGATACGGCGTGCGCTGGAGCGGATGGGCCAGACCGACCAGTGGGCCTATCGCTTCTTCAATAAAAACCGCTACAACGACACCAGCCTCAAGGGCGCGTGGCGCAGCGCCATCATCGCCATCTGCGACGCGGCAGAGCGCTTTTCGGAGACCAAGACCGGCGCGCTCATCGTGCTGGAACGGAACACCAACCTTTCTGAGATCGTCCGCACCGGCACGCCTGTGAACAGTGCAGTCAACCTCGAGGTGCTGGGTACCATCTTCTACGAGGGTACCCCCCTCCACGACGGCGCAGCCATCATCGAGGATGGCCGCATCAAGGCCGCAGGCTGTGTGCTGCCCCTTTCCAACAACCTGGACCTGGGCAAAGACATGGGTACCCGCCACCGCGCCTGCCTCGGCATCGCCGAGAACTCCGACGCCATCGCCATCGTGGTCAGCGAGGAGACGGGCATCATCTCGATGGCGAAAAACGGTGTGCTCATGCGCCACTTTGACCGTCAGACCCTTTACACCCGACTGGTGGATGAGATGATACCCAAGGAGACCGCCAGCGAGAAGAGCGCTGCCGAGGGCTGGAAGGCCCGGGGCAAGCGCCTGCTGAACTGGGTGAACAACAAGGAGGAGGATGAGCAGCAATGAGCACTGAGCAGAACAACGGCAAGCCTGCCGTACCCCCCAAGCGCAATCTGCTGAACGACCGCCGCATCCGGCTCCTGCTTTCTTTGCTGGGTGCAGTCATCGCGTGGATGGCTGTCACCATCGTCGTGCAGCCCGGCACCACCACCACCATCTATAATGTTCCGGTGGACTTTAGCTATGATTCGGCTGCCTACACTTCCCGGGGCCTGAGCATCGTCAATGCGGAGGAAAAAACGGTCAACCTGAAACTTTCCGGCGACGGCTACACCATCGGCAGCCTGTCGGCCAACGACTTTGTCGTCTACCCCGACTGGTCCAGCGTCCGCGACAGCGGCGAAAAGAGCCTGCGCCTTCAGGTGCGGAGCCAGAGCACCCTGCTCACCGGTGTGTCCGTCTCCATCGACGGCGACAACACCGTGGACGTGGTGTTCGATGTGGTGGAAGAAAAGACCCTGCCCATCCAGGTGACGACGAATTACCTGAAGATAGCAGACGGCTATATCCTCTACGGCACCGACATCTCGAAGGAGACGGTGACGCTCTCCGGACCCAGCACCGAGCTGAGCAAGGTGGAGACCTGCACCGCCGAGGTGACCTACAGCGGCGAGCTGACCAGCCCCGTCACTCTGGACACCGGCCTGCGTTTTTACACCCGCAGCGGCGGAGAGGTGAAATTTGAGTATACTACTCTGGAAACGGACAGCGTCGAGGTCACGCTGCAGGTGTATAAGCTGGCCACCCTGCCGGTGGAAGTCAGCTTTATCAACGCGCCCCGCGACTTTGACCCCTCGGTGCTGGTCTACTCCCTGAGCAAGAAGACCCTCAATGTGGCCGGCCCGGAGTCCCAGATCGACCGTCTGTCCACCCTGTCGGTGGGTACCATCGACCTTTCCACCTTTGCACTGGATAAGGTGTACGAAATGCCCATCGAGCTGCCCAGCGGCATCCGTCTGCTGGACAACATCTCCAGCATCACGGTCAGCTTCGACAGCTCCCGTCTGGAAACCAAGACCATGAACCTGCCCGCCAGCTGTGTGCGGGTCATCAACCTGCCCTCCACCTACACCCTGACCGTGGAGACGGAGCGGCTGATGAACGTCACCCTCTGCGGCCCGGCCGGTTCGCTGGAAGCACTGAATCCGGAACAGGTGGTCATTGAGATCGACGCCGACGACTTCTATGTCGCCATCGGCCAGCAGAACATCGCCTGCCGCCTCTATGTGCCGGCCAACGACAAAATTTTTGCGCTGGGCAGCTATGTGGTGCAGTGCAAGATAGAAAGTAACTGAGTATATGATCCTGATCCATGATATTCGCCTGCCCCTCTCCGCCGGGGAGCCGCAGGCCTACGAAAAAGCCCTCCGCCTCGCCCGCATCCCCCGGGGAAAGGTGAGCCATCTGGGCATCGCCCGGCTCTCGGTGGACGCCCGCCACGGCCAGCCCAAGCTGGTGTACACCGTGGCCGTGACCCTGAAAGAGGAGGGGGAAGAGGCCGCCTGTGCGGGTACTTCCCGCAGCGTCACCGTCCGGGGCAAGACCGATCTCTCGGTGCAGAACGGCATCCTGCCGCTGACGCACCGGCCTGTGGTCTGCGGCCTCGGCCCGGCGGGCCTCTTTGCGGCGCTGCTGCTGGCCCGTCAGGGCTACCGGCCCATCGTGCTGGAACGCGGCCCTGCGCTGGACGAGCGTGTCAAGGCTGTGGAGCATTTCTCCGCCACCGGTGAGCTGGACGAGAACGCCAACATCCAGTTCGGCGAGGGCGGCGCCGGAACCTTCTCGGACGGTAAGCTCACCACCCGCATCGGCGACGAGCTCTGCGGCTTCGTGACCGAAGTGTTCCTCGAGCACGGCGCGCCGAAGGAGATCGCCTGGCAGCAGAAGCCCCATGTCGGCACCGACCTGCTGCGGGGCGTCATCACTTCGATCCGAAAAGAGATCGAGTCGCTGGGCGGCGAGGTCCACTTCAACACAGCCCTCACCGGCTTCGAGCGGCGGGACGGCCAGCTCGTCGGCATCCAGACCACGGACGGCGCGTTCCCCTGTGAGGCGCTGGTGTTCGCGGTGGGCCACTCGGCCCGCGACACCTTCGGGATGCTGATGGACAGCGGCCTCGTGCTGGAGTGCAAGCCCTTCAGCGTCGGCTTCCGGGCAGAGCATCTCCAATCGGAGATCGAAAAGAGCCTTTACCACGAGGCGGCGGGCCATCCGGCCCTGCCGCGCGGCGAATATCAGCTTTCGCAGCACGTTGAAAAACGGTGCGTTTATACGTTCTGTATGTGTCCGGGCGGCCAGGTGGTGGCTTCGGCCAGCGAAAAGGGCCGTGTCGTGACCAATGGCATGAGCTATCACGCCCGCAGCGGCAGGAATGCCAACGCGGCCGTGGTGGTCAGCGTAGGCGGCGAAGACTTCGGAAACGACCCCCGGAAGGCCATCGCCTTCCAGCGGGAGCTGGAAGCCCGGGCCTATGCGGCAGGCCGTCCCGGCGGAGAGTATGCCGCCCCGGCGGAGAACATCCAGAGCTTTTTGGAGGGCAGGGGCCGGCTGAACATTGGCCGCGTCCAGCCCACCTATGACCGGGGCGTCGTCGCTGCGGACCTCGGCGCGCTGCTGCCGACCGAACTGGCCGACACCCTGCGGGCCGGTCTGCGGGCTTACGAGCGGAAAATTGCGGGTTACACCGCCCCCGAGGCCATTCTGACCGGCCTCGAGACCCGTACCAGCAGCCCGGTGCGGCTGAAACGGGAAGAAAATTTTGAATGCGCCCAGCTGGCAGGATTGTATCCCTGCGGCGAGGGTGCCGGATATGCGGGCGGCATCATGAGTGCCGCCGTCGATGGCCTGCGGGTGGCCCGCGCCATCATCAGCCGGTACAGCCCGGCAGAAGGGTGAGAAGTTGAATGACTGATCGTGAAGACGATTTTGACCGCACGGCGAAGGACAGCGAAGGCCGTAAGGTGCAGCAGGAGCTGGAACGCCAGCTCCGTGAACTGGGCGACACCATGTCCGACTCCTTCCGCCACGGCTTTGAGGGCCGGGGCGAGGAGATCGGCGACCGTGTGTGGGATGTGGGCCGCGCTGCGGTGAATGCCGCCGGTTATGGCATCTCGGAGGCAGGCCGGGTCTTTCAGGCCGGAAAACAGGAGTACCAGAAGCGGGCCGAGGAGGCCAGAAGCAGCGCCAGTGCCAGCGGGATGACCGACTGGGCGCGCAATTTCTTTGCGAAGAAGCCGGAACCGACGGCCATCGAGAATATCCGCACCAGCGCGAAAAAGCGCCACAGCGCAGGCGTCGCCATGCTGGCGACCGGCATCACCTTCGCCGTCCTCTTCGGCATCACGGCCATCGCCTGCTTTGGCACGGCGGGGGCGTTCACGTCCGGCGGCGTGATCGCCGAAACCACGGATACGTTCCTCAGTGCCATCGGCGATCTCGCACTGGGTGCGATCGCGGTGACGGGGTGGTGCTCTGCCGCTGTGACCGCTGTGTTCGGCTGGCTGACTGCAGCGGGCGCGTCCCGTATGAAGGCCGCCAAGAACCTGGAGCTCTACGCCGATACCGCCGAGGGCTTCGACTGGCACCAGGGCCTGTCCCTCTCCATGCTGGCCGACCTGACGCATAAAAAGAAGACCAAGGCTCTCAAGATGCTGCGGAAATTCATCCACAAGGGCTGGCTCAGTGCCTGGCTGGACGAGAAAAACGACAAGCTCTACCTGACGGCAGAGGATTACCGCGCCGCACAGGAAAATCAGCCCCAGCCCGAACCGGAAAAAGCGCCGGAACAGGCCGGAGAAGTCCCCCTGAACCTCGAGACGACCCGCCGCTTTGCGCAGGTGCTCGAGAAGGAGCAGGAGCTCATGGAGGATGAGCGGGCTGTGGAGGAGCTGCAGCATATGCAGAAGACCACCGAGTCCATCTGTGCCTGGCTGGAAGCCCACCCCGAGAGTCTGCCCAAGGCCCGCCGCTTTGCGGAATACTATATCCCCACCACCCTCAAGCTCCTGCACACCTACAACGACGTGCAGAGCCAGCAGGGCGGGAACGCGGAGGCCATCCGCCGGGATATTGCGGGCATCCTGCACACCCTGAATCAGGCGTATGATAACCTCTACGATAAGCTTTTGTCGGACGTGGCGCTGGACGTTTCCAGCGAGATCGCTGCGCTGCAGGGGATGCTGGCGAACGATGGTCTGGCCGGGGAGGGATTGCGATGACCTACCGGGCCTGGAACACCAAGACCGTTGACCGCGCCGCCCTGAAAGAGCTGACAGCGGCCATCGCCCAGCAGAACACCGAAGAGCTGGAATACCAGAACATGGACGAAGAGTGGAGCGAGGAAAAGTACCGCTCTGTCCTCGCGGCCCAGCAGAAAGAAGCCGGTCTGCTGGCCGGCATCCTCGCTGCCCGGGGCATCACCGACCCCGCCGAGGCGCTGACCCTTCTGGCGGGCGAAGAAGAGCTGAGCGACCCCATGCTCCTGACCGATATGGACAAAGCCTGTGAGCGCATCCTGCGGGCCATCGACGAAGGGGAGACCATCGTCGTCTTCGGCGACTACGACGTGGACGGTGTGACCGCCACGGCCCTGCTCTATCAGCACCTGAAAGGGATGGGTGCCGCCGTCAAGTGCATGCTGCCCAGCCGGGAGGGCGACGGCTACGGCCTCTCGAAGAACGCCATCCAGTCGATCTACGATAAGGGCTGCCGCCTCATCGTCACGGTGGACAACGGCATCTCTGCCGTAGAGGAAGCCGCATTCGCGGCCAGCCTCGGCATTGACCTCATCATCACAGACCACCATCTGCCCCACGACACCCTGCCCCAGGCAGTGGCCATCGTGGACCCCCGCCGTGCCGACGACCACAGCCCCTTCAAGGGCCTGTGCGGCGCGGGCGTGGCCTTCAAGCTCTGTGCCGCGCTGGATGGCTGCCCGCCGGAAGAGATGCTGGAATACTGCGGCGACCTCGCCGCTGTTGGCACCGTGGCCGACGTCATGCCCCTGACAGGGGAGAACCGCACCATCGTCAAAGCAGGTCTGCGCCAGCTGCAAAATACGGACAGACCCGGCTTCTGCGCCCTTTTGGAAGAAGTGGGCCTTGCAGGCAAGCCGGTGACGGCAGAGAACATCAGCTACGCCATCGCGCCCCGCATCAATGCGGCGGGCCGGATGGACAGCGCTGTCACCGCTTTGCAGCTGGTGCTCTGTGAGGACGAAGACCGGGCGGTCGAACTGGCGCATAAGCTGAGTGACATCAACATCCAGCGGCAGGAGACGGAGATGGAGATCGTCAAAGCCGCGCAGGAGCTGCTGGACGCTGAGCCGGAACGCCTCGAAGATCGGGTCATCCTGCTCTGGGGCAGAGACTGGCACCCCGGCGTCATCGGCATCGTGGCCTCCCGCCTTGTGGAAAAGACCGGACGCCCGGTCATCGTGGTGTCGGTGGATGAGCACGGCGAGGGCAAGGGCAGCGGCCGCAGCGTGCAGGGCTTCAACCTGTACGAGTGCATCGCCTCCTGCGCCGACATCCTGCTTCGCTTCGGCGGCCACGCCATGGCAGCGGGCCTCTCGGTGCGGGAAGAGGATCTGCAGACGCTCCGCCAGCGGCTCAACGACTGGGCGGCCCGGGAGTGTCCCGTGCTGCGCACCCCGCCGCTGGAATGCGATCTGTCCGTCCACCTCGACCGCCTGACGGTGGAGAGCGTCCGCCGCCTCGACCAGCTGGCACCCTACGGTGCCGACAACCCCAGCCCGGTCTTCGTGCTGGAAAGGGCTGTCGTGGAGGGCGTCTACGCCGTCTCGGAGGGCAAGCACTGCCGCCTGCGTCTGCGGCAGGGCAGTTCCAGCATCTATGCCGTCTGGTTCGGGATGCACCCGGAACAGGTGCCTTACTCGACGGGCGACGTCGTGGACGCAGCCATCAGCCTTTCGGTCTACGATTCGCCCCGGGGCGCACAGCTGTCGGGCCGCATCATCGAGCTGCACCCGGCGGGCCTCGGCAACACAGCTGCAGAGCAGGCCGCGCTGGTGCAGGCGCTGCGCCGGGGTACGCCCCTGACACCGGAGCAGAAGGAGAGCATCGCCCCGGAGCGCAGCCATATCATCACCGTTTATCGGGAGCTGCAGGCGCGGCGCTGGCACGCCGAAGACCTGCAGCCCCTGTTTGCAAAACTCGGCGAGGAGAACACCGGCCGGACGCTGGTGGCCGTCTCCGCGCTGGAACAGGTCGGCCTCATCACAGCGGCTGACCGGGGCGGGGCAAAGTTCTGGGAACTCGTGCCTGCCACCGGCAAGAAGAACCTTGCCGATGCGCCCATCCTGAAATGTCTGGAGGAACGATAAAGATGCCTGAGGGAAAGAAACCTGTCACCCCCTCGCCTGCAGCATCGGCTGCGGCGAAAGAGGACAGCTACTCTGCAAAGACCCATCTCCACCAGCCCGTGCCGGTGACGGAGATGGCTACCGTGGCCGCAACGGCCCTGCCGGCCAACGCCCCTGAGGGGACCCTTCCCTCGGAGGTGCGGCCCGAGATCGTGACCTGGGAGAAGCTGGTGGAGGCCATCAAGGCCAGCGGCAAGGCCTACAACATGGCCATGATCGAAAAAGCCTACAATATGGCCAACGACGCCCACAAGGGGGTCTGCCGCCGCAGCGGTGAGCCCTATATCTGCCACCCGCTGGCCGTGGCCCGCCTCGTGCTGGACCTCGGCATGGACAGCGAGAGCATCGCTGCCGCCCTGCTCCACGACGTGGTGGAGGACACCCCCACCACACTGACCGACCTGACCGCCGCTTTCGGCGAAGAGGTGGCCGCGCTGGTGGACGGCGTCACCAAGCTGACCAAGATCCAATTTTCCAATATCGAAGAGCTGCAGGCCGAGAACCTGCGCAAGATGCTGCTGGCCATGAGCCGTGACGTCCGCGTCATGATCATCAAGCTCTGTGACCGCCTGCACAATATGCGCACCGGCGACGCATGGCCGGAGCAGAAGCGCCGCGACAAGGCCCGGGAGACCATGGAGGTCTACGCTCCCATCGCCAACCGTCTGGGCATCCTGAACGTCAAGGAGGAGCTGGAAGACCGCAGCCTCCACTACCTCGACCCCGTGGGCTACGAGGAGATCAACAAGATGCTCAGCGAGCGCGCAGGCGACGAGTTCCTGGCCAGCGTGTCGGGCGTCATCAAGAGCCGCCTCGAGGAGAGCGGCATCGAGGGCGCGACCATCAAGCGGAGAGTCAAGAGCATCTACGGCATCTACCGCAAGACCATCATGCAGAACAAGTCCTTTGATGAAATTTACGACATCTACGCGGTGCGCATCATCCTGGACACCCTGGCTGAGTGCTACAGCACCCTGGGCCTCATCCACGATATGTACCACCCGCTGCCCAACCGCTTCAAGGACTATATCTCGACCCCCAAGCCCAACGGCTACCAGAGCCTCCACACCACCGTCATCGGCCACGAGGGCATCCCCTTTGAGGTGCAGATACGCACCCGCACCATGGACGAGCAGGCCGAGTACGGCGTTGCCGCCCACTGGAAGTA
>CDYL01019859.1_pt1 | contig 18293 bp, 10 predicted proteins | sample 557761 | NCBI WGS metagenome assembly CDYL01 (sample SAMEA3182104, study PRJEB8094) | gut metagenome | biome: human; feature: gut; material: Stool; isolation source: human stools | place: Canada | collected 2013-02-12 | reverse complement strand
CTGCCGGTCGTCGCGGCGGGTATCACTATATGAACGAGTACGGCAACATCTTTCTGGAAAACCGCTATACCGATTGGGGCAACTATTACCCTTATCGCACCTTGCGCAACCTCTGGATGCTGTCTCGCTATGTACCGGCGGAGAAGATGCAGATAGAGTTCCTTAATAAATGGCGCAATGCCGACAAGTATGACGCTGCCGATCCTTTTGCCCCCGCCCGTTACAGTTTCGATTACCTCTTTGCCATCACCTTGGCGGCACAGCCGTTGGCTTGGATGGAGGCTTCGAACCTGCCCGAAGAGGCTTATATTACGGCATCTCTGCTCAAGAAATACCAACCTTTGCAACTCCGGTTTCATCAAGGCGTCATACTGCCTATTGGTGAAGAACCTTCGGGACGCTCGTGGACAGGATTCCAATCGACCGTTTCCGGCACGCAAGGCTATCTTGTAGTTTACCGCGAAGATAATGAGCAAGCCAGGGGGACTATTGACACTTGGCTTCCTGAGGGTAAGAAAGTTACTTTTACCCCTGTAATGGGAAGTGGCAAAAAGTTTGCCGCAAAAGTCGGCGCACAGGGTAGAGTAAGTTTCGAGCTAAATGACAAGAACTCTTTCACACTCTATCAATACGAAGTAAAACCATAAAAAGGCGGCTATCTGTATTTTACGCTAATCACGAATGATGTGTTAACTTCTGATTCGCAGAGTGTTATGATGTGTGGAGAGGAGCATTAATATCTCTGCTGTTGGATGTTAATAGTTGAGTTGTCAGGTATTAATAGTTGGGCGGATAGGTATTAATAGTTGAGACAATGGGTATTAATAGCTGATAAATGGAATATTAATATAGCAATGACAAATGAAATAAAATAGGGAACTATGATAAAAAGTGTACGTTTTCTTCTTCTCCTGATAGCATTTGTCTCCATGCAGATAGTTGCATGGGGGCAGCCACAGGAAAGACTGGTTCAAGTGCAGGTCACTCCCGACCACACCAATTGGCTGTATAAACCGGGAGAAAAAGTGAAATTCAAAGTGGCGGTATTGAAATGCAATATCCCGCAGGATAATCTGGAAGTGCGCTATGAGATTTCGGAAGACATGATGAAACCTCATCAGACAGGCAAACAGCCTTTGAAGAATGAAAAGCTTGAAATTAACGCAGGGACTATGAAAAAAGAAGGGTTCCTGCGTTGCCGCGCTTTCGTCACTTGCCAAGGGCGTGAGTATGAAGGCGTGGCTACCGTCGGCTTCTCTCCTGAGAAATTGCAACCGACCACTCCGTTGCCCGCCGACTTTCTGGAATTTTGGAAAAGCACCAAAGAAGCCGCAGAAAAGTGGGCACTGGAACCGATAATGACTTTACTGCCGGAAAGGTGCACAGATAAGGTGAACGTATATCATGTTTCCTTCGCGAACAATGACTATGCGTCCCGTATGTACGGCATCCTTTGTGTTCCGAAGGCTTCCGGGAAATATCCGGCGATTCTGAAAGTGCCGGGGGCAGGTATCCGTGCCTATAACGGAGAAGCCGAACGTGCCGGAAAAGGTTTTATCATTCTGGAAATCGGTATCCACGGCATTCCGGTCAACCTGACGGGAGATGTGTATCATCGGCTTTATAACGGTGCTTTGAAGAATTACCACTCGTTCAATATGGACAATCGGGACAAGTACTATTACAAACGGGTTTATACAGGCTGTGTGAGAGCCATTGATTTCATTTACACACTTCCCGAATTTAACGGTAACCTGGCAACCTTCGGAGGAAGCCAGGGCGGTGCGCTTTCCATTGTGATTGCCGGACTGGATGACCGTGTCAAGGGATTGGTTTCTTTCTATCCAGCCTTGTGTGATATGGCGGGTTATGCCCACGGTCGTGCAGGCGGTTGGCCGCATTTGTTTAAGGATGCGAAGAACCGGACGCCGGAAAAGATGAAAACCGTTCAGTATTTTGATGTGGTGAACTTTGCCCGGCAGGTCAAAGTTCCGGGATTCTATACTTTTGGTTATAATGACATGGTTTGTCCACCTACTACCACTTACTCCGCTTACAACGTGATTAATGCTCCGAAAGAGCTGTTTGTAGCTGAGATGACTGCTCATTATGCCTATGCCGAACAGTGGAGCGCAGCTTGGAACTGGGTAATGAATTTCCTGAAAAATAAATCGAAATAGCACGGATTACACGGATTAACACTGTTGTTTTACCTATTCTATTCTAAAAACCGTGAAATCCGTATAATCCGTGCCTGAACTTATTATATACACTAATTATAACAACATACTTAAATGAAAACAGGTGAGAAATTAAGTCTATGTCTATTGTTGCTAATCGTTTTTGCTGGAAGCGTTGCGGCACAGGAGCTGATAACGAATGTATATGGTCGCAACATCCATTCGCTGAATGGTAAATGGAATGCTATCATCGACCTGTACGACCAGGGGCAACGGATGAAAATCTATGAGAACCGGCAACCGGAAGGAAATATCGATTTCTATGAATACGCGTTTGAAGGCGGGTTGCGTCTTAATGTTCCGGGAGACTGGAACTCTCAATCGCCCGAATTGAAGTATTACGAAGGCACTGTATGGTATGCTCGTCACTTTGATGCCAAACGCTTGGCAGACAAACGCCAGTTTCTTTATTTCGGTGCTGTCAGCTATCGTTGCAAAGTCTACCTGAACGGAAAAGAGATAGCAGAGCACGAAGGCGGTTTTACTCCTTTTCAAGTGGAAGTGACAGACCTGTTGAAAGACGGTGACAACTTCCTGGCGGTAGAAGTGAACAACCGCCGTACCAAAGACGCCATTCCCGCTATGGCATTCGACTGGTGGAACTATGGCGGCATCACAAGAGATGTGCTGTTGGTGAAAACTCCCCGGATATTTATAGAAGATTATTTTATCCAACTGGATAAAAATGCTCCCGACCGGATAATTGCCCGTGTGCGTCTTTCTGATAAAAAAGCAGGTGAGAAAGTAACAGTTGCCATCCCCGAACTCAAAATCAACGCGGAGCTTACCACCGATGCAGAAGGAAAGGCGGAAACCGTGTTGAATGCGAAGAAGCTGCAACGCTGGTCGCCGGAAGAACCGAAACTCTATGGCGTGACTGTATCTTCAAGTGCCGACCGCGTGGAAGAGCAAATAGGCTTCCGCAATATCACCGTGAAAGGAACTGATATTTACCTGAACGGGAAGCCGACATTTATGTGCTGTATCTCTTTCCACGAAGAAATCCCGCAACGTATGGGGCGTGCTTTCTCGGAAGCCGATGCAGCTATGTTGCTAAATGAAGCGAAAGCACTTGGTGTGAACATGATTCGCCTGGCTCATTATCCGCAGAATGAGTACACGGTACGCCTGGCGGAAAAGATGGGTTTCCTTCTCTGGCAGGAGATTCCTATTTGGCAAGGCATTGATTTTACAGACGATGATACCCGTAAGAAAGCGCAGAGGATGCTTTCTGAAATGATTAAGCGCGATCAAAACCGCTGCGCGGTAGGTTATTGGGGTGTTGCCAATGAAACACAGCCTTCCAAAGAACGGAATGAATTCCTTACTTCCCTGCTCGAAACGGGAAAACAGCTGGACACTACCCGCCTGTATGTTGCCGCTTTCGACCTTGTGCACTTCAATAGCGAAAAACAGCGTTTTGTAATGGAAGATTCTTTTACTTCCCAACTGGACGTCGTAGCTATCAATAAATATATGGGCTGGTATCATCCGTGGCCTGTGGAACCGAAAGACGCTATATGGGAAGTCGTGACGGACAAACCGTTGATTATCTCGGAATTTGGCGGCGAAGCATTGTACGGTCAGTCCGGTGATGAGAACGTAGTCAGCTCCTGGAGTGAAGAATACCAGGCACGCTTGTATAGAGACAATATCCGTATGTTCGACAATATCCCGAACCTGCGTGGTGTATCTCCCTGGATTCTGTTCGACTTCCGTTCGCCGTTCCGTTTCCACCCCACCAATCAGGATGGCTGGAACCGCAAAGGACTCATATCCGACCAGGGTATGCGTAAGAAAGCGTGGTATCTGATGAGAGATTATTACATGAAAAAGAGAAATAACCGATAAGTTTAGCTATATTTGAATGTGATGAAGCAATATAAGATTGTAGTGATTTGTATGTGCATACTGCTCCTTCTTGCCGGAGGAGTGTATGCGCAGCAGAAAACGGTCAGGATACTTGCTATCGGCAACAGTTTCTCCCAGGATGCCGTGGAGCAATATCTGCATGAACTTGCCGAAGCCGAAGGCATTTCAACCATAATCGGCAATATGTTTATTGGCGGCTGTTCCCTGGAACGTCATGTGAAAAATGCCCGTGACAATGCTCCTGCCTATGCCTACCGAAAAATCGGTACGGATGGAAAGAAACGGGAAAAGGGCAAGATGTCTTTGGAAGCGGTGCTGGCAGATGAAGACTGGGATTACGTCAGCCTGCAACAGGCAAGTCCTTTTTCGGGAATGTATGAGACGTATGAAGCCTCTCTTCCTGAGCTCATAGAATATGTAAAAGTACGCCTTCCAAAGAAAACAAAGCTGATGTTGCACCAAACCTGGGCGTATGCGTCTACTTCCAAGCATAGTGGATTTAAAAACTACAACTGCAATCAACTGACCATGTATCAGGCTATTGCCGATGCAGTGAAGAAAGCGGCTAAGGCGAATAAGATAAAGATTGTCATCCCTTCGGGCACTGCCATACAAAATGCACGCACCTCTTTCATCGGCGATCACCTGAATCGGGACGGCTATCATCTGGATGTGAAGATTGGACGTTATACCGCTGCCTGTACCTGGTTCGAACGCATCTTCAAACACAATGTAGTCGGGAATCCTTATGCCCCGGAAGGGTTGGATGAGGCGAGGAAAGCTGTTGCTCAGAAAGCTGCCCATGCAGCAGTAAAACATCCGTATAAGGTAACCGAGCTGTCTATTACTAACTAACAATAGACATTGCCGCCCGTCTTGCAGCAAACCCCATGGTATTATAGATGACTTGACTCAAATGTAAATGCAGCACACCAAAGGCGATTTGATTGCTCGTGGTAACCCGATGGTGTACTGCATTTATTTTTCGTATATCGTATGGTTTACTCCATTAAGAACTGGCGTATGGGACAATGGCGTATACCCTCGTAACTGTTTCCGCTGAATGTATCTTCTGTTACCACTATTTTGGGATAGTTGTCCTGTATCTTTAGCAGGTTTCCAAATTCTCTTTCTGCTGTCTTGTCGCTATCTATTTTTAAAGCGACCTGTATATATAGTTTTTCTCCATTCTTTTCTCCGATAAAGTCAATTTCCTTATCTCCGTAATAGCCAACCTTAATATCGTAACCTTTGTATAAAAGGTGGTTATACACTAGATTTTCCAATATTTTGGCTTTGTCTGTAATGCGATATCCGATGACAATGTTCCGGATTCCCATATTTTCGAAATAATATTTCTCTCCTATCTCAAATACGCGTTTCCCAATTAAATCATACCGCTCTACTCGGTGGATAAGGAAAGCATTGTTTAAATATTCTGTATAGCTTTGTATTTGGTTTACTGATATGGCGGTATGTTGTGATTTTAAATAATCACTGATATTCTTTGCCGAGAAGAGATTGCCTATGTTTTCGGATAAAAATTGAATCAGTTTCTCAAGGAACAAAGTTTTGCGTAACTTGTATCTACTGACAACATCACGAAATACAATCGTGGACTATACACTCTTCAAATATTCATTGACCGTTTCATCTTCGAGAGGGAGATTTAATAAATAGGGAAGTCCGCCATAACGGCTATATAATTCGTAACTCGTTTCACTTTCAGTTAATCCGTGGAATTCAAGAAACTCAGAATAGGAGAGACTATATATTTTGAATTCGATATATCTGCCACTTAAATAGGTGGCGAGTTCTCCTGAAAGCATCTTGGCGTTACTACCTGTAATGTATATATCATTATCTTCATTGAGTAGGAGCGAACGGATGACTTTTTCAAACCCGGGAATATCTTGTATTTCATCGATAAAGATATAATTCTTAACTTTTTCTTTGCTATGAGAAATGATGTACGGGTGTAAATCTTCTGCTGTTTGTTGAGAACTGAATGTAAAATCTTCAAGATTGACATAGATAATATTCGCATCCGGTTCTTCTGCTAAAATTTCTTCAATAAGCTGGTAAAGGAGGAAACTTTTGCCTACACGGCGTTGCCCTGTTAACACCTTGATTACAGATTTTTGCATAAAAGGTTTTATTCGGTCAATATAACCTTTTCTTTTTTTAAGGATTCGAGGGAAGTTCATACGCCTAAAAGTTTTAATTATACTTCAAACTTTTATAGATTTAATGAAATGTTTTAATCATACTTCAAACTCAGTGAAATGATGTAGGAGGCTTGAGTAACTCAAGTACATGGCTCGGCTTGCTTCGGTGAATGGTACTGGAGCCTTTCGGCTGTTGGGACTGTCAACCGTGAGGATGATAAAGCTGGATTTTGGAAATGTCCTTACCATAACGGGCGTATGTGTATGGAGATAATGGAGCACTTTTGACTTCATTGCAGCCGTTTAGTTCCAATCCTGTTTGGAACTGTTTGTTTCTCGGCGTGAAACACTTTGTTTCCCTGCTTGAAACATTTCGTTTCTCGGTGAGAAACAAATGGTTTCATGGCATGAAACAAACCACGGCTTGTGGGGTGACGCCCAACATGCTGTTGGATGACTGAAGATGACCTTTAAGTAAGCTTGAGGTGTATTTATAATGAAAGCTGGAGAAAGGGATGTTTTATCCTTCCTCCAGCTTTTTTATTATTGATGAACAGTGAATTACTTCACTTCCCAAGTATCATTCGTCATCAACAGCTCCTGGAAATTGTGATATTTCTTCTTGCCTTTGATTTCTTTGATTTGTTCTGTAACTGCATCATTGTACGTCGGGGCGTCCACATCACGGATTACACCGAGTGCAATCGGGAAGTCGGGACCTTCCATCAAAGCCAGCTTCAGTTGCAGTGTATTGTCCTGACAGTGTGCGTCGTGGATAAGGATATCTTTTTCTGTGATACCATTCTCACCCAGTTTCACTACTTTCAGCCCGAAGCCTTCCTGCATCAATCCGAACTCCTTGTTTTCACCAAATAACATCGGTTTGCCATGTTCCAAGTAGATAGCGTTCTTGGCGCGTCCTTCTTTGGTAGCAACACTGGCGTGAGTTCCGTCGTTAAAGATCACGCAGTTTTGCAGAACTTCTACAACAGAAGCGCCTTTATGGTTAGCTGCTGCTTTCAATACTTCTACGGAAGCGGCACCATCTACTGCAATACAGCGTGCAAAGAAACGTCCGCGGGCACCAAAAGCCAGTTCTGCCGGATGGAACGGGTCTTCTACTGTTCCGTAAGGTGATGATTTGGTGACAAGTCCGCGTTCTGAAGTCGGTGAATATTGTCCCTTTGTCAAACCGTAGATACGGTTGTTCAGTAGAATCATATTCAGGTCGATGTTACGGCGTAATGCATGGATGAAGTGGTTACCACCAATTGCCAAACCGTCACCGTCACCGGAGATCTGCCAGATAGTCAAATTGGGATTGGCTACTTTAGCTCCTGTTGCAACAGCAGCGGCACGTCCGTGGATAGTGTGGAACCCATATGTATTTACATAGTAAGGCAGACGGGAAGAACAACCGATACCGGAAATGACGGCAATATCGTGCGGAGCTACTCCCAGTTCGGCCATAGCTTTGTGCAGTGAGTTCAGGAAAGCGTGGTCACCGCATCCCGGACACCAGCGTGGTTGGCCTGATTTATAATCTTGTACGGTATATACTTTATCGCTCATCTTTTATTCCTCCAATAATTTAGTGAATGCATCTATCAATTCTCTCGTAACGAAAGGCTGTCCTTTCACTTGGTTGAACTGGCTGATGTTCAATCCGGGCACTTTCATGCGCAAATAACCTGCGAATTGTCCCAGATTCTGTTCAGCTACCACGATTTTCTTGTATTTACGCAATACATCGGCTGTGTTCTTAGGCAACGGATTGATATACTCGAAGTGTGCGAATGCCACTTTCTTTCCATGATCACGCATAAAGTCCATAGCCAGACGGAGATGACCGTAAGTACCACCCCAACCCACAATCAATAAGTCTGCATCTTCGTCACCCAATACTTCGAGTTCGGGGATATAGTCTGCAATCTTATCCACTTTGGCCTGACGCAGATGAACCATCTTATTGTGGTTTTCCGGTTCGGTAGAGATAGCGCCTGTTTCGTTGCTCTTTTCAAGACCACCGATGCGGTGCATGAATCCTTCAGTTCCCGGAGTAGCCCAGTAGCGTACGCCTGTTTCCGGATTACGTTGGTAAGGAGTCCAGTTGCCGGTCATATCCGGGGTCACATACGGAGGATTGATGGCAGGATATTCATCCAGGTTAGGGAGTTTCCATGCGGCAGAACCGTTAGCTACGAAAGCATCAGTCAGCAATACAACCGGAGTCATGTGTTCCAAGGCAATCTTGCATGCCATATAAGCGGCGTCGAAACAGTTGGTCGGCGATGTTGCGGCGATTACAGGCATCGGGCTTTCGCCGTTGCGTCCGTAAAGGGCTTGTAATAAGTCGGTCTGTTCTGATTTAGTAGGAAGACCGGTAGACGGACCGCCACGCTGTACATTGACAATCACCAATGGAAGTTCACCGATTACAGCAAGGTTCATCGCCTCACTCTTCAGGCAAACACCGGGGCCGGAAGTCGTAGTCACTGCCAAAGCACCGGCAAAAGCGGCACCAACTGCAGAAGCACAACCGGCTATTTCATCTTCGCACTGTACGGTTTTGACTCCCAATGATTTATGCTTGGCTAATTCGTGCAGAATATCAGTAGCCGGAGTGATAGGATAAGAACCCAGGTAGAGCCCCAGACCTGCTTTTTCAGCTGCGGCAATCAGTCCGTAGGCGGTTGCTTTATTACCGTTGATATCTGTATAAAGTCCTTTTGATTTCGGAGCTTTGCTTTCAATCTTATAAGTAGAGACAGAAGCATGAGTGTTTGCTCCGTAGTTGAAGCCATCGTTCAATACCTTAATATTAGCTTCTGCTATTTCGGGTTTCTTGGCGAATTTCTCGCGCAGCATTTTTTCAGCAGCAGCAAGGTTACGGTTGAACAACCAGCAAACCAATCCAAGTGCAAACATGTTTTTGCAACGGAGAATCGATTTGTTATCCAATCCGGAGTCTTTCAGGCTCTCTTTGCACATGGAAGAGATAGGAACTTCCAATACTTCCTGTTTTATTCCTAATTCTTCAAAGGGATTGTTGGTTTTAAATTGTGCCTTTTCCAAATCTCTGGCTTCGAATGAGTCGGAGTCGGTGATGATAAGTCCTTGCGGTTTACAGAATTTGATTTGTGTTTTCAGTGCGGAAGGGTTCATAGCCACCAATACGTGGCAACGGTCTCCGGGAGTGTAAACTTGTCCGGCGCCGATGTGGACCTGGAAACCGGAAACACCGGTTAGCGAACCTTGCGGGGCGCGGATGTCTGCCGGATAGTCAGGGAATGTACAGATGTCATTTCCCACTGTAGCCGACACGTTCGAGAAGATGTTGCCGGCCAGCTGCATACCATCGCCGGAGTCGCCGGAGAAACGTACTACTACTTCCTCCAATTCTTTAACCATCATTTCGTCTGCCATAACTTTAATTACTATATTTAATTTAAAAACTGATTTTACTTTCAATTTGTGAGCGCAAAGGTCGGAAAGTTAATCGAATTATCAAAATAAATCCTACTTTATTGTCCTATTGACGCCAATTATTTGAAATATCTGAAAGGAACCTGCATTTTTATTCTTGTTAAATCGACAGAAACCGTTATCTTTGCAAGCAAATTTGAAGCGGCCTTGTAGTTCAACGGATAGAATAGAAGTTTCCTAAACTTTAGATAGGGGTTCGATTCCCCTCGGGGCTACTACAGAAGAATCTATGAGAGTGGTATTGTTTTGCTTTCATATTGTATCAAGTTTTAAGTGTAACAATAGCTTCTTTTAAGATGAACGTCTTATAGCTTCTATTTGTTTTAATAATCAATAGAAAAAGCCTCTACCGAATGTTCGGAAGAGGCTTTTCTATTTGTGGAGTTTATTATTCTTCCGTAGCTGGTACTACGACTTTTTTGTTCTTCATCATGTTGTATGCAATTGGAGATGCAATAAACAATGAAGATAATGTACCGATAACAACACCCAGGATCATTGCGAATGCAAAGCTGCGGATTGAATCACCACCAAGGATGAAGATACACAGCAATACGATCAATGTACTTAATGATGTATTGATGGTACGAGCCAGCGTTGTGTTCAGAGAGTCGTTGAACAATACTCGTTTGTCACGTTTCGGATATAAACCGAAGAACTCACGTACACGGTCGAAGATTACCACCTTATCATTAATAGAGTAACCGATAGCTGTCAGGATAGCACCAATAAATGTCTGGTCGATTTCCAGAGAGAATGGCAGGATACCCCAGAACAGTGAATAGGCACCGATAATCATAATGGTGTCGCAACTCAAAGCTACGATAGAACCGATACTGTAAGCAATGTTGCGGAAACGGAGCAAGATATACAAACCGATGGCGAGCAGTGCCAATACTACAGAGTAGATAGCACCTGTCTTGATGTCGTCTGCGATACTCGGACCCACTTTCTGTGAGCTTACGATACTACCACCTGTGTGATTGTCACGGTCGATGAAAGTTTCCAATGTGATATTCTGAGTCAATACCGGCTTCAAGGTTTCATATAGATATGATTCGATTTCAGAGTCTACGTTGTTGCCTTCATCTTCGATACGGTAGTTTGTACTGATACGTACGGTCTTTTTGTCTGTACCGATAGCAATAACGCTTACGTTGGCGTCGCCAAATTTGCTAGAGATCAATTCACGAACTTGTTCCGGTTCTACAGGATTCTCAAATTGTACCTTAAAGTTACGTCCACCAGTGAAGTCGATACTCTGACTCAAACCACGGATGGCAAATGAACCGATACAAACAACGATGATTGCACTGACGATAATAAGGGACTTTTTGTTTGTACCCATAAAATCGAAATGTGTATTGGTCATCAGATTCTTTGAAATCTTGGTTGTGAATGTCAAGTTCAACCACTTGTCTTTGTTCATGAAGTGTTCATAAACAATACGAGTAATGAACACTGCGGTAAAGAAGGATACCAAGATACCGATAATCAATGTCGTAGCAAAACCACGAATCGGACCGGTACCAAAGTTAAACAGGATGATACCTGTGATGATAGATGTTAAGTTAGAGTCGAAGATAGCCGAGAATGCATTTGAATAACCGTCGGCAAGTGCTTTCTTCACACCCTTACCTGCACGAAGCTCTTCTTTTGTACGTTCATAGATAAGTACGTTCGCATCCACAGCCATACCAAGTGACAATACCATACCGGCTATACCGGACATTGTCAGTGCAGCCTGGAAGGATGAAAGAATACCTAGCGTGAAGAAGAAGTTGAGGATTAACGCGCAGTTAGCAACCATACCTGGGATGAAACCGTACATAGAGCACATGTAAATCATCAACAGAATCAGGGCTACAACGAATGAGAAAATACCCGCATTGATTGATTCTTGACCCAGTGACGGACCAACGATATCTTCCTGTACGATGTGAGCCGGAGCCGGCATCTTACCTGATTTCAATACGTTTGCTAAGTCTTTTGCTTGTTCAGGAGTGAAATGACCTGTAATCTGTGAACGTCCACCTGTAATTTCAGAGTTTACGTTTGGTGCAGAATATACATAGTTATCAAGAACGATAGCAATGGAACGACCGATATTTTGTTTAGTCAACTGTGCCCAGCGGCGTGCACCGTCAGAGTTCATCGTCATGCTGACAGCCGGTTTGCTGTATTGGTCGAATTCATCTTTCGCATCTGTTACTACGTCACCTTCCAACGGAGCTTTGCCGTTACGTTCGGTAGACTTGATAGCGTATAATTCGAAAGTCTGTCCTTTCTTGTCAAATTCAGAAGGAGAAACACCCCATTTCAGACGAAGGTCTTTTGGAAGATCAGCTTTGATTTCCGGCATAGCCAGATATTTGTTGATGTCAGCAGTATCTTTGTAGTTGGCATAACCAATAACGGGACCTTGTCCGCTAGAATTCAACTGAAGTATGGACAGCAAAGGATATTGCTTTTTGATTTCTTCCATATTTGCGGCAGACTTATCTTCAGCAGTTACGTCACCTTTCAGGGCAGCTGCAAGGCTGTCGGCAGCACTTACAGTTTTTTTCTCAACCGGAGTGGCTTCGGTAAGGACTGCTTCAATAGTATCTGTATCAGCTGTTGTTCCTTCAGCTAAAATAACACGCAATTTGGCGTCTGCAGATTGCATGGCAGGAAGAACTTCTCTAGCTGTATAAGTTTCCCAGAACTCCAGATTGGCAGAACCTTGGAGAAGTTTTCTCACACGTTCCGGCTCTTTGATACCCGGAAGTTCCACCATGATACGTCCCATTTTGTCTTCCAGGCTCTGGATGTTCGGCTGAACAACACCGAAACGGTCGATACGGGTACGAAGAACGTTGAATGAGTTTTCAACAGCAGCCTTTACTTCTGCTCTCAGCACTTTTTCAACTTCTGCATCTGATGATTTCTGGTTAACTTTATCTTTCAACTGTTGTGTTGCGAAAAGTTCGGAAAGTTTTGCGTCCGGAGCAATTTTGTGGTATTCTCTGATGAACAGGGTGATAACATCATCCTGACTGTTGACAGCCTGTTTTGCAGCTGTCGCCAATGCGTTGTTGAAAGCTTCGTCAGGCTTGTTGTCTGCCAATGCTTTGATAACATCAGGTACGGAAACTTCGAGGATAACGTTCATACCACCCTTCAGGTCCAAACCTAAACTAATCTCCATCTCACGACATTGTTTCAGTGTCCAGTTCCACAGCATTACTTTCTCGTTAGAGAGAGAGTCGAGGTAGTCTTGTTCCACTTTCGGGTCGCCGTTCGCAATTTCTTTCGCCTTGTTGGTATAATGGCGTGTTACGAAGGAGAAGGAGAGGTAGAACACGCATACCAGCGTGAGTAATACCGCAAAAACCTTTACAAATCCTTTGTTTTGCATTTTACTTTTAATTTATGATGATTACTTTTTTAATTTAATTTTCAGTTAAATTCTGTCGTACACAAGTTCTTTTTGCCGTATACAAGGCTGCAAATATAGTTTTTTTTTCACATTCATGTGTAATAAGCCCTCAAATATTTGATGTTTAAGGGCTTTTTTACTGAATTATTTCATTCCTCTGTTTTTCAGTAGCGGTTCCAAGCTTGGTTCCGCTCCACGGAAATTCCGGTAAAGCACCATCGGGTCTTCGCTGTCGCCCTTCTCCAATACGTTGTGACGGAAGAGGTCGGCGGTGTTTTTATCAAAGATACCATGTTCTTTAAAAGCTTCAAAAGCATCATTGTCCAGTACATTGGCCCATAGGTAGCTGTAGTATCCGGCTGCGTAACCACCAATGATATGATTGAAGTAAGTCACGCGATAACGCGGTGCTATTTCGGGGATGAGACCGAGCTTGTCCATGGCTTCTTTTTCGAATGCAAGCATGTCTATATTCTTTACATCTGTTACGGTGTGCAGGTTCATGTCGAGGATGGCGGCAGCCAGTAATTCGGTAGTCATGAAGCCCTGATTGAAAGTCTTCTGTTGCAGTATCTTTTCGATGATTTCGTCGGGTATCACTTCTCCTGTCTGATAATGTTTGGCATACATTTTCAGTACTTCCGGTTCAGTAGCCCAGTGTTCATTGATTTGAGAAGGAAGTTCTACAAAATCGCGTACTACATTAGTGCCTGATGTTCCTTTGTATTCACATTTTGTCAGCAGGCCATGCAGAGCGTGGCCAAATTCGTGGAACAAAGTTTCTACTTCATCCATTGTCAATAGAGAGGGAGTATCGCCTACCGGTTTGGTAAAGCTGCAAACATTGCATACTAACGGACGGGTATCTCCTTGTTGTTCACGGTAATTGCTCATCCATGCGCCACCGCTTTTTCCGGAGCGTGGGAAATAATCGACGTAGAAGATACCGAGTTGCGAACCGTCTGCGTCTTTCACTTCAAAGACTTCCACATCAGGATGATAGGTAGGGATACCTTCCAGTTTGGTAAGGGTGATGCCATATAGTTTGTTGGCTACGGCGAAAGCACCATCGCGTACATTCTCCAGTTTGAAGTAAGGTTTTGTATCCTCTTCAGACAGGTTGTACTTTTCTTTCCGTAGTTTTTCGGTATAATACCACCAATCCCATGCTTCCACTTTTTCTCCTTTGCCTTCCTTATCCATTAATTTCTGAAGTTCGGTAGCTTCCGCTTTTGCTTTTGGCAGTGCATAGCTCCAGAGGTTGTTTAGAAGACTCATTACGTTGTTGGCGTTCTTTGCCATCGTTTCGTCCAGAACAAAGTTTGCATAGCAGTCGAAACCTAATAATTTAGCTTTTTCCAAACGGAGAGAAACGATCTTACGGATATTTTCCTTGTTATCGTTTTCGTCGTTGTTGTTACCGCGGTTGATGTAAGCTTTGTATATTTGTTCCCGAAGCGGGCGATTTTCTGAATATTGCAGGAAAGGCAGGCGGCTGGCATTATGCAGAGTGAATAGCCATTTTCCGGGTTGTCCGGCTGCTTTTGCTTCTTCAGCGGCGCTTTGGCGGAACCATTCGGGCAATCCTGCCAGATCTTCTTCTTTGTCAACGAAGAGTTTGAAAGCATTATTTTCATTCAGTATATTGTTGCTGAAAGTAATGCCGAGTGTAGAAAGTTCCTTGTTAATTTCGCGGAGGCGGGTTTGGTCTTCGGCATTAAGGTTTGCTCCGGAACGGACAAATCTTTTATAAGTCTTGTCCAGCAGACGTTCTTGTTCCGATGTCAGGTTCAGTGAATCCTTCTTTTGATAGACGTTGTTCACGCGCTTAAACAGTTTCTCGTTCAGGGATATATTGTCATCATGTTCCGAAAGAACCGGTGCCAGTTTGATGGAAAGTGCGGTTAGTGAGTCAGTCGTTTCCGCATCTGTCATATTGAAGAAAATGGCGCTCACACGGTCCAAGATAGGTGCGCTGTTATCCAAAGCTACAATTGTATTTTCGAATGTCGGAATTTCCGGACTTTCGATGATAGCTTCGATGTTTTGATTCTGCTCTTCTATCCCTTTCAGGAAGGCAGGTTCATAGTGCTCCAATTTAATCTTGTCGAAAGAAGGAACACCATACTGGGTTTGAAACTCTGTAAAGAAAGGATTGCTTTCTGTTTTCGTAGCACAGGAGTACATCATACAACTTACTGCTAAAATGGTTAGTGTCTTTTTAATCATCATAAGTGTTTTTATTAGAGTTTTCAGTTCTCATCGTTTACTGATATAGCACCAGATCGGGTAGTGGTCTGATGCTTTGATAGACCGGTCTACCGTGCAATTGTAGGCTTTCAGGTTGGGGCTGATCAAGATATTGTCTATGCGGAAATAGAACTTGTTCTGATTGTAGGAAATGCCCAATCCTTTACCGGACTGTGTGAATGCATCGTCTAGTTTTTGAGTCAGGATGCGATGTGTATACGAGATAGAACCGTCGTTGAAATCGCCGCATACGATAGTTGTCGGATATTTACATGCTGCAATGGCTTTAGCCACAGAATCAGCTTGTGAAGCCCGGATAGCCGATGCTTCCGCCAGTTTTCTGATTAATTGCCTAAGTCCGGTTTTTACTTTCTTGGCATTCGGGTCTTTAATCATATCCTCATACATCCCTCTGTCTTCTTTGGTGAGTTTGTTGGATTCCAGGTGGTTGTTGATTAATGTAAGAGTGTCGTTATTTACATTCAATACATATTTCATGGAACCGTTATAATTACTTTCATATTTGATGGGATGTATCGAGAGTATGGGGAACTTGGAGAAACAGGCAAGTTGCACATCTCCTTTCCCTTGTTGGTGGACGGATTGGTAAGGATAGGCTTTCAATGCTTTTTTAATATCCTGTTCCGTCAGGTATTTCTTGTTGGTAGCGGTGTTATATTCTTGCAGACAGATAATATCGGCGTTGCTATCTACAAGATAAGATAATATAGGGTTCTTTCCATCTTTCTTCTCCAGATTGTTGAAACTCATTACGTTATAGGATAGGATTTTGATGTTTCCTTCCGGTATGGTTTTAGTGGTGGAGTTAAAAGGAATATAAGTCCGTATTTGCGGAATACAAATCAGAAAACCGATGGCGGGCAAGAGCGCATAGCGGTAGTTGACGAATGCCCAGAAGCCGATAAAAATCAGATTAATCGTCAGGAATATCGGAAATGCAAGTCCCAAGCTGGAAGCAAGTGGGTTTATTTTCGGGTTAAGGTAAGGGCTATAAGCACTTAATATCAACGTTCCCACGAAGAGAGCGTTGACAGCAAGTATCAGATATGCGACAAATTTGCCAATATGTTCCATTCTTTTATCTTTTGCTTGCGTCGAACAAGCTTTTCTTTTCTTCAGTTGTCAGACTGTCGTAACCGGATTTTTTTAGTTTTTCCAAAATACGGTCCACTTCATCTGACTGTGCTTTTTTGTGGGCATTGTAATCATAATCCTTCTCGCGACCGGTGGCACTGTTTCCATAGTGTACCTTCATTTTCGGTTTCCGTTTCCATGTTTTCTTCTGAAACAAGGAGATGAAACCATCCAGAATCCAGTTGATCCAAGAAGTCAAATCAGTTCCTTTATTTAGGCTGGCAGCAAACCAAAGTCCAGCAAGAGCACCGCCCAGGTGGGCGATATGTCCTCCGGCATTACTTGAGGTGATGGATAATACATCAATTCCGATAACAACCAGTGCCAGGTATTTGAGACGGATAGCGCCGAAAAGAAAAAGTTGCACCCTGTAATTAGGCTCACGATAAGCCGTAGCGGCTACGATAGCTAATACGGAAGCCGACGCTCCTACCAATGTTGAGCCTACCACTTGCGAACTGAATAAAGGAAATACATTGTAGGCGATCATATACAGTAAACCTCCGCAGATACCTCCCAATACATATAGTCCTCTTAAATGTTTGGCCGAGAAAAAGTAGAGAAACAAACTTCCGAACCAATACAGCCAGAGCATATTGAATAAAATATGCAGGATACCGGCATGCATAAACATATAAGTAAATAACGACCACGGCTGATGAATAAATCCGATAAAGGATGCCGGTAAGGCAAATATACCGAATATATCGGGGGTACTTACTTCAAAAAGTCGCAGGAAAACGTTAATCAACGTGCCGATCAGAAAGATGCCTACGTTGATATAAATCAGTTGGATGAAAATATTTCCTCTTCTGAATGTCTCCTTTAAATCAGCTATAATATGTCCCATTGTTATTGCTTTTTTTTCTCCAATACAAAATCAGGATTAATCCGAATAACATTCCTCCCAGGTGAGCAAAGTGAGCGACATTATCTCCGGTGCTATTGGCAAGCCCTGCCCATAATTCAATTGCGGCATATCCTATCACGAAAAACTTCGCTTTGATAGGGAAAGGCAGCGGAAAGATGAACAATCGGTTATTGGGAAATAGCATACCAAATGCCAGCAATATGGCGTAAACGGCTCCCGAAGCACCTACGGTGGTCAACATGTTCAAGTATTGCTCCATAGAAATAACGCCATAGCCTATCAAATTTACTTGTGTATGTTGGCTATATTCTATCACATATTGAATATATTGCACTCCTTCCTGGATAAGTCCCGCACCGATACCGCAGAGAATATAGTAGAAGAGGAAACGTTTGGGTCCCCAGGTTTGTTCGAGAATCGGTCCGAACATGAAAACAGCAAACATATTAAAGAAAATGTGGCTGAATCCGCCGTGCATGAACATATAAGTGATAAGCTGTGCCGGATTAAAGTCACTTGCGAGGAAAAAATGTAATCCTAGATAATTCGTTAAATCCAGGCCGTAACGTTGGGCTACGATTGTCCCGAAAAATACTAGTACATTGATAATTATCAGGTTTTTAGTTACAGTTGGCATCATTTTAATTTCTGAATATTTAGATAATAGACGCAAAAGTACGAATAAATTCTGTTTTAAAGCATGAAAAACGCTTCCTATTAGCTCTTTTTCAATAATTTGCTGCGTTTTTTTTATGTTTTTATTTGATATGTTGTTTTGTTCGGCTATATTTGTGGAATCAATCCATTGTGGGATAATCTTTTGTGTAACA
>CDYL01007501.1_pt1 | contig 18394 bp, 10 predicted proteins | sample 557761 | NCBI WGS metagenome assembly CDYL01 (sample SAMEA3182104, study PRJEB8094) | gut metagenome | biome: human; feature: gut; material: Stool; isolation source: human stools | place: Canada | collected 2013-02-12 | reverse complement strand
AATCAAAGAACTGGAAGCCTTATTAGCTTCTAAGCAGTAACTATTTACTAAACATTTAAAGTCCTTGACTGCATAAACCAATAAAAGGTGTCAGGATTTTTATCCTGGCATCTTTTTCATGTATTGGCAATAAAAAAACAGCACCGCCTGTCTGGGCGGTGCTGTTTGGCGTTCCTGGGTAGGATCCGTTATGCCTTGAATTTCATGGACTTTTTAATGCCGGTCTTTTTGTTAAACAATTTTTTATATGCTTTTTTCTTTTTAGCCGGTACTTTAAATACGGCTTTTTTGTATATGCCCTGGAAGGCTTTGGCTCCTACTGATTTTATTTTTGGGGATTTAACTACAATGGTTTTCAGGGAGCGGCAGCCGTAAAAGGCTTTTGCTTCGATTTTTGTTACATGTTTGCCTATGGTTATTTTCTTTAATTTTTTGGAACCTTTGAAGGCGTTTTTAGAGACGGAAGTGACAGTGTAAGTCTGACCGTTTATCTTTACTTTGTCCGGTATGGTTACAGCAGTCACATTCTTTTTCGCCGGTGCCTGATAGGACAGTGTTTTCTTTTTGGTATCTGACACTTTGTAGGATGCCTGTTTTACTTTCAGGACAGAACCCTTTTTCACAGTCTTATCTGCATCACTTTGTGCTGTGGCAGTGCCTGTATTCAGTCTGCCACCGGATGTCTGGGAAGAATCTGGTGTCTGGGAGATGCCGGGAGTAGTTGTAGATCCGGGTGTCGCAGGACCGGGGGCAGGGGACGGTTTTGTATCGGATGGTGTGTTGTCCGATGAGTTATCGGAAGAGCCGGAACCTGACTTGGATGCTTCTGCCGTGTTGCCGTAGGAACCCAGATTGACTCTGTTTCCGTTTGGAGAAGGTTCATCTGCGTAGGAGGCGGATGGATCACCGGCGTCAATACATGGACTTGTAACTTTGTCCTTTACCCAGGAAGAACCATTCCATCGGCCGGCTGTGGATTTCAGGTGAAAATCTCCGGCTGAGGAATCGGCAAAACAAGGATCTTTTGAAATACAGCCGGTGCCATAATCACTTAATGAATCATTGGCCTTTTTGTTGTAGACGCAGGAGTAGGTGATGTCGGTTCCTTTTCTGTTTTCGGCACTGCTTCCGGAAAGAGACAGTGTCGTGTCGTTGTTTGCGAAAATACTGTTTTTAATGGACGGCAGTACGGAACCGCTGTAGCGGATGCCATTGGCACATCCGGTAACGGTCAGGTGGTTCAGTGTAAGCTGACTGGTAATGTCTTTGGCAGAGTTCTCATTGCTGCCATCACTGGTAAGGTGGGCAGATATGCCGGTTCCGTTGGTAAAACCGGAAATCTGACAGTGAGATATATCGATCAGATTGTCTGTATCCGGTGTGTAGCTGGCCCAAAAAGAAATACCGTAATCGTCGGAGTCACTCTGTTCACCTTTTCCGGTTATGGAGACATTCTGCAGCTGAATCCGGCTTGCCAGAGTCCGGTTGTCGGCCCAGTTTCTCAAGTTGACGGTGATGCCCCGTGCCACATCGTTCATCTGACAGTCTTTCATGTACAGGGTAGTTGGAAGGTCTTTGGACGGTTTGCCGTCTATTTCTACCAAACTGGCCAGAATCGATGCTTTATTTTCAAAAATACAGTTTTCAAAAATCGTAGCCGCGCTCTCATCGGCGTAATCCCCACCGGCCCAGGAGGCATTCAAGTTAATGGTGTCAGAATAAATAGGACCATTCTGCCCGATAAACCGGATCGGTGCGGATTTCGTACCTTTGGCAATGAGTTTTCCGGTGGAATTTACCTCGATGCCAGAGATCAGATAACAGGTCTGTCCCGGAGCAATAGTGACGGTTCGGTTGTAGTCAATGGCCGGTTCCTGCATACGGTAGCAAAGACCTTTGATTTGGCCCAGGTAGCCGGTAGAACGAGTGATCGTGTCCGGTTGTTTTGGCGTACATTTTACGACTTCCGCATACTTTCCTACATCGGCACCGTAATTACAAGTGTTAGCGGCGTAAGTTTTTGTTGTGTCGGAGTTAACATTGGCGCCGATGGTAACTTTTACAGGAGCATACTGATTGGCAAGGTCGCCAGTTGTGTCGGGATTTCCGATAAATTGATTGCCTTCCACTTCGTAAGTGGCATACCCGCCTTTCAAGGTACAGGCAGGTCCCAGCAGTTCACTGCCGGTGGTATTGTGAAAAATATTGTTCCGAATGACCGCATTAGCAGCCCAGTCAATGTAACTCATTCCTTCGGAAATGGAGTTTTCGTAGTATCCATTGGTTTCAAAGTGATTCCCTTCAACCAGACAAGAAAGATTTTCCGGGTAATCGTAGCCGGTCTGAGTAGCCAGAGCGTGTCCCATGCTGCGGAATGTAGAGTTGGTTATTTTTATGTCCAGTTTTCGGTCCATGGTAGGAAAACAGATGGCAGAAGTTCCGTTTACCAGGTCTTTTCCGTCAGCTTTTTTAGCGGTGGTTACGCCATCGCTGTTAAAAAGACAGTGATCTACCGTAAGGCTGAAACGCTCGTCTTCCTGGTCGGAGGTGCCGCCTGGAGCGATGACACCGGAATCAGCGATGCTTTCTCCGCCGTCGATAAATTGGCAGTATTCAAAGGTGGCACTGCGGCAGGAGCGTTTGGTGTCGTCTTCAATCTGAGTATCAAGGATGATGTTACCCCAGCTGGTGTCATTTTTGTCTGTTTTGAAGATGATAGGTTCTTCTTCTGTACCCTTGGCAGTAAGAGAGCCGTACAGGATGCGCAAAGATGCACTGGAAAATACATCAATATCGTCTATCTGGCCGTGACTTGTATTTCCCTGGCCCAGGCAAATAGTAGTTCCCGGATCGATGGTCAGATCTCCGATAATGACCGGACTGATCAGAGAACCATCTGTCAGGATGTAGTAGATATTATCTTTAGTCCAGTGCTGGGATCCCTCGATCCTTCCATAGATCAGCACAATCCCTTTATCCTCTGCCGCTTTTGTCGTGCTGGCAGAAAGGGAGAGTGGGCACAGGCACAGGATCAAAGACAGGATCAGTCCTGTCACAAGAAATTTTTTTCCACATTGTTTCATAGAGTTTTCTCCTTTCACACTTTTATTAGCATGGTCTGATTTTACTCTATGAGGAGGGGATTACATAAGTTTACATTTGTCTCAACTTGAAAAATCGTCGTTTTCCCGGCTGTAATAAAATTGCAGTAAGCCGATTCTTGATTTGGTATGGGTCTTTTCATTGATGGAAGCGATGTGCCGGTACAGGGCTGCTCTGGAAATATAAAGACTGGCGGCAATGTTCTGGACGCTGTCATCGGATTCAAGAAGTGCCTGCAGTACATCCTGCTCCCGGCTGGTAAGGGAGTACTGTTTTACGAAACGGTCAAAGGCACCTTCCTTTGGTTCGGAAACAGGTAAAGGGACAGCGTGGGAAGTCTTGCTCCAGTCAGAGTACAGATACAGGGCAATGCTGATGATAACAAAAACCAGCAAAGCCACAACGCAGATGGCCAGCGCATGGCTGCGGGAAAGATAGGTAACGGAGAGGGTTCCCATCACACCGGCTGCGATGTTGTTGGCTGCCCGGCCAAAACCAGCCCATAAAGAGGGACAATTTGTCCGGAGAGCGTAGGCCATAAAACTGGTGGTAAAAAAGACTGCGAAAAATCCGGCCGACAGGTAAAAAATGATCAGACTGGTCAGGAACAAACCGCCGGAAAAAATGATCAGCAGACATAAACCAGACAGCACGGTAACGCAGTACATGATCAGATGCATGTAACGGCGGTCATGGATATCAAACAAGATCCCGGTAGTCAGGCCGCTGAGAGCCAGCAGCAGACGAGGCCAGCGTCCCACATCCATCGTCCCCTCTGCATGAAAGTAGGTGATCACATTGTCCAGCCCTGCAAAAATCACAGTCATGGCCAATATGCACACAAACAGGGCAATGCCTGCCCGCCGTGTCGGATGGGTAGAACCAGGAGAAAAGGAATCTGCCGTCGGGACAGGTTCTGTCCTGCTTTGCAGACGAAGAATAAGAAAGGTCAGCAAAATACAGGCAGCCAAAAGAACAAAAGACTCTAAACCTGCCAGAGGAATCACATTGTTATTTAAAAACTGAAACAGTAACCCCAGTGCATAAGAACATCCTATCGTCTTAGCCAGACCGGGATCCTGTCTGAGTCTGCACAGGCAGAAATAATGGGCGGCACTGCCCAGTATCCCAAGGAAAACAAAGAAAATACATCCGGCAGCCACCACCCGGATATGAGACTCCCGGGTGCAGATTTCGTACAGAAAGAAACCACAAAAAAGACAGACAGCCGGTATCAGAGACCAGATTTTTGGCTGTCTGGAAATATGCCGGTATAGAAAAGAAAACAATAAAAAACCAACAACGCTGGCCGCCAGAATATAACTCTGGGCAGTTACCACACTGGTTTCACTGGTAACACGGGAAGCGTTGTTGTCAAATAAATATTCCGATCCTAAAAATACAAAATTAAAAAGGGACAAAATGATTATAACATCCAGCCGTTTACGAAAGAAATTTATAACTGTCATAACAATATGCCTCACAAATCCGTAATCTTGGTGTCATGTTGTGTCAGTAGATCGGGTCGTCTAACTGCAGGGCAGTAAAATCTTTTCTTGTTACATACTCCTGATGCAGATCTGCCATAAACTCATAATCTTTTGCTTCGTTATAGAGTTCTACCTCACAGATCCTGCCTACGAACGAAGGCTGGAACACATCGCCTCCCAGCATAATGCGTTTTACATAGCGGTTGGTAGGGACATTTTCCAAAACGGACACTACCTCTCCGTTAATAAAGGCAACCAGCGTCTCGGTGCGAGCATTGTAGGAAGCACTGACATGCCACCAGGTGCCAGCATGAAGCTGAACAGCAGCGGCATCATACCAGCCGGACACCTCTTTGGAATCCCGGAGACGGAAATCGCAGTGGCCTTCCCATGAATAAGGAATGATGCCGAAAAATCCTGTCTCAAACTTAACATACATAGCAGCGGTCCATTGATAATGTTCTTCCGGATACAGCCAGAGGGAAATAGCAAAACTGTCGTTGACAATACAGTCCGGTGGAAGTTCCAGTGTGTTTTCCTCCATGGCACCGCCGGGGAAAGACAGAGATTTGGAATCTTTGAAGATACCGGGACCATAAGTAACCGGTTGATCCCCGCAGAAAAGCCCCTCCCGGGAGCCGTCCTCGCTTTGGAGATCGCCATCCAGATGAAAGACAAAACTGTCCCGTATATTGGTAAGATATTCTTCTGCAAAAGTTATGAAATCTTTTTCGCACAGAGGTTTGGCGTAATAATAACCTTGGCCGATCTGGCAGCCGCAGCGGGTAATAAAATCAATCTGGTCTTTGGTTTCAATGCCTTCTGTTACCACATCCATCTTCAGGTCCAGACACAGGGCAATGACATTGCGGATGATCTTTTTACCCCTTGTGCTGTTGGAAGAATTGGATAAAAATTCACGGTCCAGTTTGATGGTATTGGCATTCAGGTCCTTTAACAGGTTCAAAGCGGAAAAGCCGGAACCGAAGTCATCAATAGAGATCATAAAGCCTCGGTCCTGCAGCTGGTTGATCATACGGATCAATTCGGTGCTGTCTTTCAAAAAGATACTTTCGGTCACTTCCAGTTCCAGTTCATTGGTAGGAATCTGGTAGCGGCCTGCAATCTCTACCAGTTGATCCGGGTAAGCCTGGTTGTACAGATGCAGCCTGGACATATTGATGGAAATCGGGATATGTTCGTACTTGGTACCTTTCCAGGTTGACTTGATCCGGCAGGTTTCTTCAAACATGTACAGGTCCAGCTGGGAAATAAAGCCGTTTTTCTCAAAGAGCGGGATAAACGCTGCCGGCGGGCGGATGCCGTCTACCGGATGGATCCAGCGGGCCAGTGCCTCGGCACCTACCAGTTCGGAAGATACCATATTTACCTTTGGCTGGAAATATACCACAAACTCCCCGTTTTTCAGTGCGTTGTCCATTTCTAATTCAATGTGGCGGTTGATCTCCAGTGTTTTATCATAAGATTTGTACACGGCAAACTGGTTTTTGCCATTGTATTTTGCCTGGTACATAGCGGCGTCGCACTTGGCCAGGACATCATCCAGATTCTGGCTGACCGGCTGCTCCATTACGATACCGATACTTAATGAGATCAAAGACAGGATGTCTTTGCGGAAATCGATTTCCTGTACAGAGGACAAAAGATCACCGGCAATGCCTTCTACCTGAGGCTGTGTCAGCGAACCGTCCAGCAAAACAACATATTCGTCACCACCGATACGGGAGGTAAATCCCCGAGTGTGATCCTGCAGAAGTTTGCTGACAGCGATCAGCAGTTTGTCACCCATACTGTGGCCGTAAATATCGTTGACTCTTTTAAAATTATCTATATCCAAAAACATGGCATGGATCATAGTAGACGCATCTATCTGACTGTAGTATTCGTACAAAGCCCGTCGATTGGCAAGACCTGTAAGATAGTCTTGTTCAAATGATTGGTCCGGATTCATGACAAGCCCCCCCTTCAGTTGTAATAATATATTTATTATACCACAGAAAATGGGAAAAATGAACCAGGAAATCACCTCTTTACAAATAACTTTTAATCACGCATAATAACAGTAAAATACTATGAATACAGGAGGTCATTTGGTATGGGAAAATGGCAGAGAATACAGTTTCAGCCAGGAGTCGGCATCGGACCGGAAGGCAGCCGGGTGACGGCGTGTGAGGTCCACAGGACCTTGTCCAAAGAGGCAGCCAAAGAAGGTATGGTCCTTTTAAAAAATGAGGGAGAAGTTCTTCCGCTGGCAGAGGGCAGCCGTATCGCCTTGTTTGGCAAGGGAACCTTTGATTATGTAAAGGGAGGCGGTGGCAGCGGAGATGTGACCGTTTCATACATCACTAATCTCTATGAGGGCTTTTGTAAAATAGGTTGGGGAGGGCATATCCATAAAGAGACGGCTGAATACTATGAAAACTGGGTAGAGAAACAATATGAGGCCGGGATTGATCCGGGCATGACAAAGGAGCCGGAACTGCCGGAGGATTTGTGCCGGAGGGCAACCGCTTTTGCAGATACAGCAGTGATTTCCCTGTGCCGTTTTTCAGGAGAAGGATGGGATAGAAAGAGTAAGTACGATGAGCGAATGGATGAGTCGGCTGTTGTCATTGCCGGCAATACGACCGTGGCTTCTTCCGGAACGAAAGAGACTTTTCCTAAGGGGGATTTTTACCTTACAGAGGAAGAAGAAAAGATGATCGAGACAGTCACCAGATATTTTGAGAAGGTGGTGGTTGTGCTGAATGTAGGCGGCATGGTAGATACTTCCTGGTTTGTAAAAGAGAAGAAGATACCGGCGGTGCTTCTGGCCTGGCAGGGAGGTATGGAAGGTGGTCTGGCAGCGGCAGAACTGCTGGCAGGAATGGGCAGTCCATCCGGCAAACTGCCGGATACATTTGCGGCCAGACTGGAAGATTATCCTTCTTCTTATAATTTCCACGAGTCGGATTTTTATGTGGATTACACGGATGATATTTATGTGGGATACCGTTATTTTGAGACGATACCGGGAGCTCTGGCGAAGGTGAATTATCCCTTTGGATTCGGCCTTTCGTACACACAGTTTGACTGGCAGGTGGTAAGCGTATCAGAAAAACTGGGTCAGCTTCTTGTACAGGTGGATCTTACCAATGTGGGAAAACGACCGGGCAAAGAGGTTCTGCAGGTATATGGCATGGCACCGCAGGGAAAACTTGGCAAGTCCAAGAGACATTTGCTTGTGTTTGAGAAGAGCCGTCTTCTGCAGCCGGGAGAGACACAGCGTCTGCGTCTGGCGTGGAAAATGGAAGATATGGCCTCCTATGATGACCTGGGCAAGGTGAAAAAGTCCGCTTATGTGCTGGAGCAGGGGGATTATTTCTTCTACCTTGGCAATTCCGTGGAAAATGTTGAAAAACTGGATCATACATATTCGCAGACTCAGGATCAGGTGGTTCTGCAGTGCCAGCCTAAACTGGTACCGGCGTCTCTCAAAGAAAGAATGCTGGCGGATGGAACCATGGAGCCGCTGCCACAGCTGCCGGCTCGCAATCCGAAAGAATGCGGCCTGCCGTATCTTTCAAAGGAACCGTTAGACGGACTGAAACCGGCCACCAGAGCGGTGCCGGGAACTTACTGCTGGGGCGAGGACCTTTATAAAAAAGGGGTCAGACCTTTTTCTGAAGTGGCAGAAGGCAGAATGACGGTAAAAGAATTTCTGGCTCAGATGACAGATGAAGAGGTGGCGCATCTGCTGGGGGGACAGCCAAATACAGGAGTTGCCAACACATTTGGCTGGGGCAACATGTCGGAGTATGGCATACCGAACTGTATGACGGCAGACGGACCGGCGGGACTTCGAATCGCACCGGAGTGCGGTGTGACCACGACAGCCTGGCCTTGTGCTACGCTGCTGGCAGCCACCTGGAATCCGAATGTGGTATACCAGGTTGGGGCAGCCGGCGGAAAAGAGGTAAAGGAAAATAATATTGCTGCCTGGCTGACACCGGCATTGAATATTCACAGAAGTCCTTTGTGTGGACGAAATTTTGAGTATTATTCTGAAGATCCGCTGTTAGCCGGTGTGCTGGCGGGAGCTATGGTAAAAGGAATCCAGTCCCAGGGAGTGGCAGCGACCGTAAAACATTTTGCCCTGAACAATAAGGAAACAGACCGTAAACACAGTGATTCAAGAGTATCAGAGCGGGCAGCCAGAGAGATCTATCTGAAAGCATTTGAGTATGTGATCAAAGGAGCAAAACCATGGGCGGTTATGTCTTCCTATAACATTATTAATGGCTGTTATGCATCGGAAAATAAAGAACTGCTGGAAGATATCCTCCGGGATGAGTGGGGATTTGACGGTATGGTTACCACGGACTGGTGGACGCTGGGAGAACATTACAAAGAAGTAAAAGCAGGCAATGATATGAAAATGGCCTGCGGTGATCCAAAGCGTCTGAAGGAGGCCATGGATCAAGGCCTCCTTACAAGACAGGATCTGGAACACTGTGCAGAGCGCGTTCTGAATCTGATTTTGAAATTGGATTAGTCTGACAGTTTTTTCAGGACAGCTAACAGTCTGTCGTTGTCCTCCGGCATCATAAAGCAAAGACGGAAATATTTATCGTTTAAGAATGGGAAGGTTGAACAGTCGCGGATCATAAGTCCCTGCCGGATGGCAGTGTCAAAGATCTGGTCGGCTGTGAGACCTTCCTTTTGGATTTTTACAAGGACAAAGTTGCAGTTGGATTCGTACACCTGGTAAGCACCCATAGAGCGGATAGCCTGACATATACGCTCCCGTTCGCTGGCAATAAGCTGGCGTGTTTTCCGGATATATTCTTCGTCGGAGAACATGATCTCGCCGGCGATGGCAGCCAGGGAGTTGATGGTCCATGGGTTTTTCTTCTGGTTGATTTCCTTCAGTAAGTCTTTGTTGCCGCAGATGGCGTAGCCAAGGCGGAGACCCGGTGCAGCGAAAAATTTGGAAATACCCCGGAGGATAATAATGTTGTTGTAATATTCTGTCAGAGGAATGGCGGTGACAGCCTGTACATCCGGTGCAAATTCCACATAGGTTTCATCCACCAGTACCGTAATGGATTTTTTCTTGCAGTAATCCAGAATATCCCGCATCTGGTTTCTCGGGATCACAGAAGAAGTCGGGTTGTTCGGGTTGCAGAGGATCAAAAGGTCCACATTGTGGGAAAGTTCCTCAGTCAGAGCCGGTACATCCAGCCGGAAAGAGGAGTCCTCTGTCAGGCTGAAATAATGGCACCGTCCACCGTCCATGGTGACCTCACGCTCGTATTCCGAATAAGTCGGTCCTACAATGAGGGCCTTGGAAGGATGGGCGATCTGGATAAACAGAGAGATCAACTCTGTGGAGCCATTTCCCACTACGATGTTTTCAAAATCCGCACCGGTGTACTCTGCGATGCACTTACGCAGAGAAGTGTACTCCCTGTCCGGATAAGAAGTAATAGCGTCAATGTGGTTTGTCAGAGTTTCCCTCAGCCGGAAAGAAACGCCTAGCGGATTTACATTGGCGGAAAAACTTATGATATCCTCTTTTTTTATTCCATATACAGCCTCGATCTTCTCCAGATCGCTGCCGTGAAAATGTTCTTTTGGTTTCATGATAAAAGCCTCCTAAAAGTGAATCTAATTTATTATAACATTGGTGTCAAGTAAGGGGCAGTGGTGTTTCTTAACTTCCGTGATCAGGCAGAAAAGATTGTGTTTCGTGGGTGCTCCCGCTAGTTAAGTGCGTAGCGGTATGGATGCCTATGCTCACGCATACACAGGCATCTCATACCGACGCACTTAAAACCCACTCACCACAAAACTTTTCTGCCTGATCACTGCCAGGTTAAGAAAGAACCACCTCCCTTCCTGATGCAACAATTCAAAGTCATAACCTCCCACTTGTCCGGATCTGGGGGCCGGGCTCATGTCATGGGGTTCGTGCCCTCCTTCCCCTGTGCCCGGCGGGAAAGATTTCCTTTCAGGGAAGCAGTATTTGGGAGAAAAGCCTGGCGTGAAGTGGGTACAAACGCGTGGGTATCAGATCTGCGTATTTGGCAGATCGATACCCCTACGCAGTTTGTCGTAGCGAAAGCGGCGCAAGAGGTTCAGTGAACCTCTGTTCTGCGCGGACCGAAGTGGAACGTAGACCCACGGAACGCAAGGCTTTTCTCCCAAATTACGGAAACCTGAAAAGAAACTCCCCAGCCCGCCACAGAGGACTGGCACGCCGGGCAAAGATATGCTATACTATAGAATTAAGATGAAAACACTAATCTATATTATGTGAGTGAGGGAGCCCATGAAGGAAAAAGTTTTGTCTCTGGCAAAAGGAAATTTTACATACGAAAAACCGGAACTGCGAGTGAATCCGCAGCAACTGACGGGAAAGGTGTCTGCCGGCGGATCTTTGAAGTGCGTGATGACGGTGGAGAATAGCAGAGGAACCAAGGTAAAGGGATTTGGTTCTACGATGGATCCGGAGGTGCATTTTCTTCCGGTATTTCATGGCGTTCACAATGAACTGGAAGTGGAATTTGATGCGGGTTCGAGAGAGCCGGGGCAGGAACTTGTCGGGACCGTGTCCATTGTGACGGACTGCGGGGAAGTGGAGATTCCCTATCAGATCAAAGTAGTACGGGAAGTGATCCAGACAACATCCGGTGTCAAAGTGGATGATTATTATCATTTGCAGAGATTATTGAGAGAAAATATGGAAGAAGGCCTGGAGGCATTCCGCAGTCCGCGGTTTAAGGAAGTTTTTTTACAGCGGGATGAAATGGGGCGGATTCTGTATGACCATCTCACCAGAAAAAATTCCAAAAGCCAGGGCGTGGAAGAATTTCTGGCGGCGATGGGGAAAAAAGAAGCAGTTTCTTTTACGGCAGTTCATATGGCGTCCGGCAGTAAAAAAGAGATCGGGTATCAGTTAGATGGAGCGGATATACGGGATGCACTGGAAATCCGCATCAATAACCCGGGAAGCATCCGCATCCGTGTGGAAGCATCGGCGGATTTTATAGAACTGGACAAACAGGTGTTAGACACAGGGGAGTTTGACGGCCACAAGACGGTGTTGGAGTACACCATCCGCATGGACAAGGTTCCCCAGGGAATACGGCGGGGTACTATAAAGATCCAGAGTATCTATCAGAGCCAGGAGATCCAGGTGGAGGCCCACAATGTGATCCTTGCCAGTGAGCGGAAACTCCTTCGTGCCAAACAGCAGGCCTGGGGTATTTTGTATCGGAGCCACCTGGCTTATAAAGAAGGACGCATGGAGCGGGCGGAGTATCAGCAGATGCTTCAGAAAAACAAAGCGGTCATAGTAAAACTGTTCCCGGAACATGTGCTGGAAGTGACTGGCTATATCGCTGTTTTGCAGCGGGATGAACGGGAAATCCTGGAATTTTACCAGAAAACGGAAGGAATGCCTATGCCGGATGTGACTGCCGGCATAGAAGAGGTGGAGCGGTATCTGCTGATCCAGTATATCAAGTACCTGTATACCAAAAGGGAAGATGACAAAAATCAGGTATCTGCGCTGATCCAGGAGTACAACAAGAACGGTTTTGACAGTCTCCTTATGTTTATCATGGGAACCCAGGTACATGAGCGGTATCAGGTGCTTCAGTGGCTGGCTGAGGATGTTAAGAAAAAACTGGATCAGGGCAGCCGGTGTGCTTATCTGTACTCACTTTTGATGCAATGCTACGACAAAGACCCTTCCCTTCTGATGGAATTAGATAAAACGGTACTGGCGGTGCTCCGGTACGGCCAGAGGACATCCCTTCTGACCCAGGAACTGGCGGTCAATATCAGTTTTCTGGCACAGCGGGTGCAGGATTTTGATCTGCTGACTTACACCGTCATGAAAGATGTATATGAAGACTACGCCATCAAAGATGCCCTCATCAGCATCTGTGAGATGGTGATCCGCGGGGAAAAACGGCAGCACAAATATTTTACCTGGATGGAAAAGGGCGTGAAAGAACACCTCCGCCTGACAGATCTGTACGAATATTATATGTACACTATGGATGAAAATGCCATGTTTCACCTGCCGGAGGCGGTGCTTTCTTACTTCCAATACGAAAACCATTTGACAGACCGGTGCAAAGCATTTTTGTACAGTTATATCCTGCGAAAAAAGGATCAGTATCCGGAGTATTACAACCTCTATGAAAAAGGAATTTTCCAGTACGCCAAAGAGCAGCTGGCGAGACACCGGATCACAAAGGATCTGGGTGTGATCTACAGCTATATGCTGCAGGCAGAACCATGGGATGAAGAGACTGCCAGAGATCTTCCTTATGTTATGTTTACAGAGCAGCTTACCTGTGACAATGAAAAAATGGAATCAGTGGTTGTGGTGCACCGGGAGATGAAGGACGAGATTTTGTACCCGATCCGGGATGGTAAGGCGAAGATACAGGTGTTTACTCCGGATGTGGCTTTCCTGTTCGTGGACCGGGAGGGACATTATCATTGTGGAACTGTGGGCTATACCAGAGAGAAAATGCTTCCTTTGCAGGATGCGTCCCAGACGCTGTGCCAGTTAGGTGCAGACCATTACGGACTTTTGTCTCACATGGCAGCCAAGGCACTGCGGACTCCGAAGTTAAATGACCTGCAGGCAGAAGTGCTGCGGTATGTTTTGGAAAAGGGATTTTTCAGGTCCTATTCAGCAGCCAGGATTTGGCAGTGCCTGTTTGATTTTTACAAAAAGCAAAATGATATTGCCAGTCTTCTTGGCTTGTTAGATGAATACGACATCCAGTCCGGGAAAAAAGAGCGGGCCGGAGAAGTGGCAGCAGCTTGTGTGTATCACGGAATGTATGAAAAGGCGCAGCAGATCCTTAGCCGTTTTGGCCAGTCCGGCTGTGATAAAGAGGCCCTTCTTATGTTGGTAAAGGAGCGGATCGCCGGAGAAAAGGGCGCCTATGTGCCACAGGTTCTTCAGTGGTGCCACGCTCTGTATCAGGAACGGTGCATGGACGCAGATGTGCTTCTTTACCGGATGAAATATTATATGGGCTCAACGAAAGAACTGACTGTTTTATACGAAAAATGTATGTCGGTTCCGGGGCTGGTGCTGGATGATGGCTGTAAAGAACGGCTGTTAGGCCAGGTGCTATTTACCGATACGGATCCGTCGTATTATGAGCCTTTGTTCCATGAGTATTATGAAAAGGGGAAAAACAGAGTATTGGTTAAGGCGTTTTTGTCCTATTATGCCTACGAATATCTGGTGGACCGCATCGATCTGTCGGAGGCGCTGGCAGAAAAGATCGAAAAAGAGGCCATGTATGTAAAAGAAGATGTGATGGTATTTGCCTGGCTGAAAGCCATGTCCGGGGCAAAACGCCTTGGTGACAGACAGAAAGAATTTGTGGAACTGTGTCTGGAAAAATATGCCGGAGAGGGAAAAATTTTCCGCTTTATGCAGGATTTTTCCGGCAAGGCAGAAGTGCCGTATGAAGTGGAAAATGCTCAGATTGTACAGCATTTTGGGGCATCCGGGCAGTCTGTCATGCTTCATGTGGTGGAACAGGAAAAAGAGGTTTTGGTCATACCTATGAAACAGATTTTTGACGGCATTTATTCGGCGGCACTGCTCTTATTTGAAGGGGAGGAAAAACAGTGCTATGTAAAAGAGGAAGGAACGGGCAAAAAATCTGACATAATTGTGCTTCGTTATCATGGTACAAGAAAAGGAAATGACAGCTTTTTCCAGATGATCAATGAAATGCAGAGACTCCTGGGAGAGGGACAAAAAGATGCTTATGAGAAAGCGATGAAAGAGTTCCAGACCCGCAGAGAGGCGGCTGGAAAGTTGTTTGTGATACAGTAGAAGAAGGGAGATATACATGAGTAAGCGAACCTTGCTGGTTGGTCTGGATCTGGGTGAACGATACAGCCAGTTAGCAGTATACGACCCGGCACGGGTGGAAGCGGATCTGATGTGCCAGACAGAAGAGAATCCGGAAGGATACATTGAGACCAGTGTATCACTGGAAGGAAAGGAGCCTATCCGGGATTTCTGGAGCCGGATCAAAGAGGGCAGAACCATAGAAGTAGATGGCAGAGAGTCATCCCCGGTAAATGTCCTGGCGTACTTTTTCCGCAAGACACTGGCACTGACGAGGAAAAAATATCCGTCGGAGACCATTAAGCAGCTGGTAGTTACCACAGAGGGGGTGTCCGAGCCCATAGCTGCCATCATTTACGAGGCGCTGGCCAAGTTAAATATAAACAAAGACCGGGCGCTGGTGATGGAACGGAAACAGTGCTTTGCCTATTATGTCATGTACCAGTCAAAAGAACTGTGGACCAATGATGTGGGGTTGTTTGACTATCATGACCGGGTGCTTAACTATTATCAACTGCAGCTGGACCGCCGTAAAACACCGGTTTTAGTCAGTGTACAACACCGGCCGCTGCAGGATGCAGCTGACATGATGGAAAAAGATCCGGAGCACAAGGGCGTTCTGTTTGAGAATGCGGTGCAGGGGCTGATCCATAAGCAGATCTTGTCCAGTCTGTATATGACGGGAGAAGGATTTGAAGATGAGTGGTGCCAGGATGTATTTAAGCAGCTGTGTGTAGGACGGAGGTTGTTTTTAGGCAACAATCTGTTTGTCAGCGGTGCTTGTTTTGCCGCCAGAGAAATGGGGGAGGACAGACGGCTGCAGGAATATCTCATGATGGATGAAAACATGGTCAGCAGCTGGATTACCATGGATATATACCGCCACGGCAAGCAGGGAGACTGTGTTCTGGTAAAGGCCGGAGAGCCATGGTTTCAGGTGAAAAAGGAACTGGAAGTGATCCCGGATGGCGACGAAGAACTGTGCCTGCGGATCTACAACGCTTTTACCAAAGAAGATAAAAATATTCTGGTGGAGCTGGAACCTGTGCAGGGGCGTGTGGACAGACACTGTCGCCTGGGACTGAAACTTTTATTTACAGATGCCCACACCTGCGTTTTGACCATCCGCGACATGGGATTTGGTGAGGAATATCCAAGTTCCAACCGGATCTGGGAAAAGGTGCTTCAGATTGATTAGGGGATACCGGAGGTGAGAAAATGTTTATTGTATGTGAAGGAAAAGTGGCAGAACATCCTTATGTGATGCCATATACAGGAAGAAAAGTGTATTCGCTGGAAGAGTTGTGTTGTTATCTGTATGAAAATATTTACAGCATCAACCGGGAGTTTTTCCAGGCGTCACTGGCTGACTGGCTGCGGGAAGAGACAGACCATGAGGCTTTGGCGAAAAAGATTACGGAAGAAATCGCCCAGTCCGCCGGTCTGAAAGATCTGGTGGTGACGATCCTGTGTGGCTGTGATTATTACAAAGAAGAAGAGATACGAAAGTTGATCGCAGTGATGGACGGCATTGCCAATCTGCCGCTTCACAAGAGAAAAAAGATCAAGGCGGACAACTTTTTGAGAGCGGGAATGTATGGAAAAAGTCTGTTGGAGTACCGTAAACTTCTGCAGGGTGGTCTGGCAATGAATTTTACGGCAGGAGAGTATGGGGATATTCTGCATAATCAGGGAATCGCCCATTTTTACACTTCTTCTTTTGCCAGGGCCGAGAAAGATTTCAAAGAAGCGTATGCCCGCAACGGCAGCCGGGACACGCTGCGTCATTATCTTTACTGTCTGCTTTTGCAGAAAAAGGATGAGGCCTTTGGAAAAGAATGTGTCCGCTATGGTGTTTCATCCGAAGAGGCACAGAATGTGGAAAGCCACTACAAAGAAGCCTGTCTTTCGGTGCAGGTAACTAACACCGGTGCGGAAGTGCTGGAACAGTACAAAGAAGAACTGCGCCAGTCATTTGCATTTTAACAGAAGGAGGCATCTATGGCGTTTCATTTTGGAAAGAAAAAACAGGTTGAAAAGGTAGAAGTACCGCCGACACAGGAAGCAGACCGGGAGGTCAAAGAAGTGGTAACGGTAGAGAAAGAAAAAGTAAATCTATCGGATCCACAGGCCAGACTTCAGTATGTGAAACGGCTTCACGAAGGGATTTTAGAAGCGGATAAACAGTGTGAAAACATTAAGTTTGAATACGGACAGGTTACTTCTTATCTGAAAGATATCCAGATTTTGGATCAGGCACCGGAAGAAGAAAAGAAGACCTTGAAAGCAGCGGCTTTCAGGATTGTAGACCTTACGAAGGAACGGGCAGAACTGCAGAAGAGAAAGTACAAGATCACCAATGCACAGGAGAAGGCACTGGAGCGGTTTGAGGATAAGGTCGGACAGGACCTTCCTAAATTGAAAGAATACGAAGACTATCAGATAAAGATCAAAAATGATCTGCGCCAGTTAAGTTCTGAAAAGGCACTTCTGATCCAGGATCAGAGCCAGATTGTCCGCAGTCAGAAGCAGTTAAAGTCCATTGGCAAGATTCTGACAGGAATCCTTGTGGCCATGGGAGCCATGCTGCTTGTTCTGGCGATGCTGTTTAAGGTGGATATTACGGTGCCTTTTGTGGCAGCAGCGGCCTTTGCTTTTGTGGTGGCAGCTATCATTTTGAATGAATCCAGAAAAAACAGGATCGACATGGTCATAACAGAGAAAAAACGCAGCCGGGCCATTGCTCTTAGCAACCGGGTCAAGATCAAATATGTAAATAATGTCAACACTGTGGATTATATGTGCCACAAGTATCAGGTCCGCAATGGCACGGAACTGGAATTTGTTTACGGTGAATACCTCAAGGCGAAGAGAGAATGGGAGCGTCAAAAGCAAAGTTCTGTCGAGCTACAGGACAATAGCCGGCTTTTGATGCAGGAACTGGCCCGTCTGGGGGTAAAAGACACCATGATCTGGTGCAGTCAGGCAGAGGCACTGGTCAATCCAAAAGAAATGGTGGAAGTGCGCCATGACCTGCGGGTACGCAGACAGAAACTAAGGGAACAGGTAGATTACAACACAAAGATCAAAGAAGAGTGTCTGGAAGAAATCGAGAAGATTCAGGATAAAAAGCCGGAGTATGCCAGAGAGATACAGCAGATTCTGGGAAATCATCCGGTCATTGACACTTTTACAGACGGAGGGAAAGAAAATTAAATGAGACCAGAAATGGATTATAGTCTGTATGTATGCACAGACAGGGATATTATGACGACGGATACGCTGGAAGAAGCAGTAGAACTAGCCATCAAGGGAGGGGCTACCATTATCCAGTTGAGAGAAAAAGATTGTACATCCAGAGCGTTTTATGAACTGGCACTCAGTATCAAAGATATTACAGATGCTTATGAAGTGCCGCTGATCATCAATGACCGACTGGATATTGCATTGGCGGTACACGCTGACGGCGTGCATCTGGGACAGAGCGACATTCCGGTACAGGTGGCACGGAATGTGATGGGGCCCAACTGTATTGTAGGCGCAACGGCCAATACTCTGGAAAAGGCCAAAGAGGCCTGGCAGTCCGGAGCGGATTATCTGGGGGTAGGAGATGTGTTTGGCTCTGCCACAAAAAATGATACAAAGCCGGTGGAACTGAAAGAGTTAAAGAAAATCTGTGATACGGTGAAGATTCCGGTGGTTGCCATCGGAGGAATTTCAAAAAAGAATATCCATCTGTTAAAGGATACCGGCGTAGCCGGTGTGGCAGTGATCTCTGCCGTCCTTGGACAGACGGATATTACAGCAGCAGCAGAAGAACTTATTTCAGGTTCTCCAGAAGCATAACCGGAACCCGGAGTTTGCCGGTGCCACAGCCAAGATCAATATCCGGCTTGTT
>CDYL01017467.1_pt1 | contig 18642 bp, 10 predicted proteins | sample 557761 | NCBI WGS metagenome assembly CDYL01 (sample SAMEA3182104, study PRJEB8094) | gut metagenome | biome: human; feature: gut; material: Stool; isolation source: human stools | place: Canada | collected 2013-02-12 | reverse complement strand
GAAGTAAATAAAGTATAATGTCCATGAGCATTGTCTCCTTGTTGATAATGGTGTTTGTGGTGAACTCATTATACTTCTTTTGGGAGGTCAATGCTCTTTTTATTTGCAAACCTCCAATAAATCAAGGTTTTAAAAGAATTTTAGAACAATAAAATGGGTAGTTTTTGACACTACCAAGGATTTTGCAGAGGTAAAAAGATGGTATGATGGATACGTGCTGGAAAATCAGCAGGTTTATAACCCGAAGGCAGTTGTCAGTGTCATGCTGCGCGGAAATTTCCAAAGCTACTGGTCGCAGACCGGAACATATGAGGTTGTGGTTCCACTGATCAACATGGATTTTGATGGGTTAAAACAGGCGGTTATAGAGATGGTTTCAGGTTCGACAGTAGAAGTAGATACCGGAACATTTCAAAACGATACGGTAAGCTTTTCTAGCAGGGATGATGTGATAACTTACCTGATCCACCTTGGATATCTGGCATATGACCAGAGAAAACAGTGCGCATTTATTCCAAATGAGGAGATACGGCAGGAACTTTTAGCGGCAGCAAAGAAAACGAAATGGAATGAACTGCAGGAGTTTGAATATCAATCCGAGCAGTTGTTAGAGGCTACTCTTGATAGAGAGGAAACGCTGGTTGCAGATTATATCGAACAGATTCATATGGAGTATGCGTCAGCAATTCAATATCATAATGAAAATTCATTGAGCAGTGTTTTGACAATTGCGTACTTAAGCGCCATGAAATATTATTTTAAACCAATTCGGGAATTGCCGACAGGGAGAGGGTTTTCAGATTTTGTATTTATACCGAAAGAGGAATACAGAGTAGATTATCCTGCACTCGTAGTCGAATTAAAATGGAATAAAAGTGCACATACAGAATTACAACAGATAAAGGACAAAAAGTATCCTGAATCATTGTTGCAGTACACTGGAAATATACTTTTAGTGGGCATTAATTATGATAAGAAAAGTAAAGCACATGAATGTGTGATAGAAGAATATAAGAGATAAGAGAGTTGTTATTTTAGAAAGGACACCATTTAGAGAATGGTGTCTTTTTTGCGTGTAGAAAAAATGTAAATATTTTACCCAAATTACATCAGATTATATGGTGTGAATTGTAGGTGAATAATATAATAAAAAGAATAATTGTAAAGAAAAACAGGGGGAAAAAGTTGAAGAAATTTTATATTGCATATGATACAGACGTTGGGATAAAAAAGAAGACCAATCAGGACAGTTTGTTATTAAAAGGATGTTCTGAGGAACATGGAGAGACACTTCTGATTGCAATTTGTGATGGCATGGGTGGCATGGAAAAAGGGGAGCTTGCCAGTGCAACGGTCGTCAGGGCTTTTTCAGACTGGTTTGAACAGGTTTACATAAAGAACGAAATGCATGTTGGGGATGAAGGAATAAGACAACAGTGGCAGAGTCTTTTGGAAGAAATAAATGGCAGACTGATCAGGTATGGAAAAGAAAACCAGATTCAGCTTGGAACAACAATAAGTGCGGTTTTATTAAACAGTGATGGGCAATATATGCTTTGTCATGTTGGAGACACCAGAATTTATACATTATCGGATACGTTGCAGCAGCTGACCGAGGATCATACATTCATTGCGCGAGAAATAAAACGTGGGAATATGACAATAGAGGAAGCTAAAAAGGATAATCGCAGAAACGTGCTTCTTCAGTGTATCGGTGTGAATGAATTTTTTGAACCACAATATGAGAATGGAAGGCTGGCGCATGGCACAGCCCTTTTGTTATGCTCAGATGGATTCCGTCATATGTTATCAGAAGACGAAATTTCTGAGTCACTGAATCCGCATAAAAATCTTGATGAAGCGCAGATAAAAGAAAAATTGAGAGAAATGATCGAATGGAATAAACAACGGATGGAAACGGATAACATTTCTGCAATTTATATCAAACTCAAATAAGGCAAAAGAGGAAATGAAAGTTGGCTGAGAGAGGAACAATTATTGAGGGAAAATACGAGGTTTTAAAGCTGATCGGAAAAGGTGGAATGTCAAAAGTTTACCTGGCGATGGACAAAAACCTGAATAAGCAGTGGGCAATCAAAGAAATCGAGAGAAAAGCTTATGATAAGAACAATGAAGTTGTAGTTGCAAGTGCAATGGCGGAAGCAAACATGATGAAAAAACTAGATTATCCGTCACTGCCAAGAATTGTAGACATTATCGAAAAAGAAAATGTAATCTATGTTGTCATGGATTACATCGAGGGAGAAACCTTAAGCAGTGTATTGAGTAAAGAAGGTGCACAGCCACAGGAAGTTGTAATTGAGTGGGCAAAGGAACTATGCAGGGTATTGGATTATCTGCATACGCAGAATCCGCCAATTATCTACCGGGATATGAAACCGGCAAACATTATGCTGCAGCCGAATGGAAATATCAAGTTAATTGATTTCGGGATTGCGAGGGAATACAAAGAACAGAATCTGGCAGATACAGTAAGTCTTGGAACAAAAGGATATGCTGCGCCGGAGCAGTTTGGAGGAAAAGGTCAGACGGATGCCAGAACAGACGTATATTGTCTTGGCGTGACGCTATACCATTTACTCACAGGACAGAATCCATGTGAACCTCCTTATGAGATATATCCAATCCGATATTGGAATCCGCAGTTGTCCAGTGGATTAGAAGCGATCATTCAAAAATGTACCCAGTTAAACCCGGAAGATCGTTATCAGTCATGTGCAGAATTGTTATATGCGTTGGATCATTATGATGAGATGGACGAGGGGTATCGAAAGAAGCAGAAAAATAAGCTGAAAGTTTTTTTTATTACAGCAGGTTCAGCTGTATTTTTTCTGATTGCAGGGTGTGTATGCACAGGAATGAGGGTTCATGTGAACAACAGCGATTATGATAATAACATCAAGCAGGCAGAATTATCTGCGACAGATGAGGAAAAAATCGATTATTATGCCAAAGCAATAGATATTCTGCCGGGCAATTCGGAAGCGTATTTTGGAATAATCGAGGCATTTAAGGATGACGCGGTCTTTTCATTGGAAGAAGAGGAATTATTCAAAAAGAAAATAAACAGTAATTTGACTGTTTTGCAGCAGAATAGCGATTATGGGGATCTTGCTTTTGAGATAGGAAAATTATACTGGTATTACTACGATTATGGAAAAACAGAAAATTCAGACAATCAGATAACCAGAATGAAAAGTGCGATTCAGTGGTTTGAGGCGGCATGTACTTATGGCGGTGAAGACAGCAGTTATTATACGATGGCTGAAATGTACCGTGATATAGGACAGTTTAACCGCGATATCACACTGAATGTGCAGGAAGCATCTGATAAAGGAACCTATCTTCCATATTGGGAGAATATAACAAAACTCGTAGCAACCGTATCTGAGAGTCAGGATGAGAATGAAATTGTAAATCTGGAAGTATACAAACTGGCAATGAATGCTGTGGAAACTTATGCAAGAAAATTTAAGGCAGATGACGTAGCACAGGAAGATATGAAAGCGTTGCTGGAACAGGTAAAAGCTGGTACGGAGCAGGTTGATACGACAACAGACAAAACAGAAGAAATGAAAAATGATATTCTAAAGCGTTTGCAGGATGCAGAGGCAGCAGTGGAAAATGCATATGCAAAAGATACGGAGGTGAAAGCATCATGAATGCAGGTACTTTACAACTCATATCCATCATTGCATTTTCATTAGCAGGAGTTTTAACACTGATATCCATTTATCTTTTTTTAAAAATGGATGTAAGGGGAATTATAGATGATCTTAGCGGTAAATCGGCAGAACGTCAGATTATGGCAATGCGAGAGGAAAATAACAGACAGAAAAATCCATTGTCTAAAAGAAGTGCCAAATCATCTGAAACAAGGAAAAGCAGTCTGATGGAACGCACAACAGTGGAATTGAAAAATGAGGAAAAAACGGAGGTTCTTCCGAAAAAAGATGAGGAAAAGACAGCATTGCTGCGGGAAGAATCCACTATGCCGCTTCAGATGGTTGAGGAGGAAACAACTGTTTTAGAAGAAACTACAACTGTATTACAGGAAGATGAAACAGTTGTGCTGGATGAAAATATAAAAAACACAGATAAAAGGTATGAACTGGTTTTGAATGAAATCATCATACATACGCAGGAGATAATTTAGAAAATGGAAACATTTTGGAGAACAAAAGGAAAAAGAATTGCAGCATGGTTAATGATTGCGTTAATTATGGCAACAACGATACCATTTGGAAGTATCAGAGCATCAGCAGATAACACTGCAACAGGTGAAAGTGGTACAGTCGCAGTCACAATCACAGGACAGGTGATGGTTCCAGGTAATGATGATGAAAACACAGATACGAATAATGGAAATCCATATGCAGGTGCAAAGGTGACGGTAACATACCCACAAAGCGGTTCGACTCCTGTAACGAATGAAGCGACTACAACAGACGATGGAAAATTTAATATTTCTATTGGTGATTGGACATTAAATACGGATAATAAGTATACGGTTAAAGTTGAGCCAGCAGATGTGGATAAAGGTACATATGACAGTTATTCCAGTGAAGAGAAAACTGTCACAGAAGATCAGGTAAAAACAAAAAAGATTGAGTTAGGTGCAATTACACTTAAAGAAAAGTCTGTTCCATATTCAGTTACTGCAAATGCAGAAACTTCTGATCATTCAGAAAAAGATGATGCTGGAGAAGTAAAGGTAGAAAATAATGTTGTAACAGCAACACCAAAGGAAGGTTATGAAATCACTGCTGTAACAGTAAAAAAAGAAACTGCAGATTGGAAACCGGATGGAGAAACCAACGATAATTGGTGGAACAAGAATATAAATGCGAGCGGTGCATTTGTATATGAAGAATTTAAGGATAAAACATTAGATGCAAATTATGCATTTACAGTCACATTCGCAAAGAAACAGTTCACAATCACATATAAAATCAGTCAGAATGGAAAGCTAATTTTAAATAGTGATGCACAAAATGATAAAGTTGAAATCACAACCGAGAGTGGAGAAGACGGTAGCCGGAATGTTCCATATACAGATTCTGAGTACAAAATAAAAGCAGCTGTTACAGACAACAAGTATCATCTTACAAGTTTTAGAGTGGACAATGATGAAAGGCTTAATGAAAACGAAATAAATAACAGCTTAAAAGAGAAAGAATATATATTTTCAGAAGGAATAAAACAGGCACATAGTATAGAAGTGACAGCAGAAATTGATACGTACACAGTTTCTGTTACAACTGATGATGGAGGAATTGTTGAGGTTAATGGTTCCAGTGAAAAAAATATTATTGTAGATTCTGGAGCAGAAGTTGCAATCATTGTAAAACCAAATGAAGGTAAAACAGTAAAAATATTTTCGGTCAATGGTACGCCGATACAGGAAAATAATTTAACAGAGGATGAAGATGGAACAGCAGTCTATAAGATTGAAAACGTAAATGGTGACCAGAATGTAACTGCTGAATTTGAAGATATTCAAAATGAAAATAAAGATTCGTTGGCTCTTGCAGGTCTGAATCTGTTAGATAGTGGAAATAATCAAATAACAGCGGATGAGGATGGAAACTATTATTCATCATCAGCCATTTTAAAATTTGATGGTAAAACTAAAATCAGTCTTTCGCAATGGGGAGTGGGCAAAACGCAACTCAACTTAACAGAAACAACTATCATTTCATCAGTGTATAAAGGTGGAATTATTGGCAGAAAACAAATAAGTCTCAATCCGTCTGTGAAAATTGTGATTGATACAACAAAACCCAAAATTGAACTGAGTGACGATGAGAAAACAATTTGGAAAACGGAAGCAGACACAACAGTGGATATCACAGGTACAGCCGTGGATGAAAATTTGAAAAAGGTTGTCTGGTCAGAAACAGAACTTACACCGGATGATGTGTTGAATGGGGCACAGGAAGCAGCATTAAATGAAAATGGAAAGTTTGAAATAAGTGGCATTCAATTAGCAAAAAATCAGAACATTGATAAAATCTATATTTATGCCATTGACAAAGCAAAACAGTGTTCAGAAGCCGGAGTTATTACTGTATATCGGGACAGTGCAGCCCCTGAAATTAAGGAAGTGTCTCTGATTCCTGCTGATACAATAAAAAAATACGATTTTGGTAATTATTACAATACAAACATTAGAGTAAGCGTTACTGCGAAAGATGTGAATGTAAAAGACGGCAAAGCGGATTATCCGGCAGTTGGTGTGAAAGAAATTCGCGTATACAGTGATGATACAAAAGTGTATACGGGAACTGTAAGTACACAAGTAAGTGGAACAAGTGATGCAACGATAGAAGTTACGGTTCCATTGGAAGAAGCTGGTACATTTGCAAGCCTGAAAAAGGTTCATATCAAAGCAGTGGATGCATTAGGCAATGAGAGTAAGGCATATAAATTAACAGAAATTAAGAATCATAATGATATTTTATCGGATGATTTAATGCTGGAAAAAGATGCACCTGTAGTAAAGGTGACACCACAGGCAGATGGCAAATATGAAAATGCAAAAGATGGAAAGACAGAGTATTGGTACAAAGAGATCCCAGCGATTGCATGCGGGGTTACAGATCAAAAAGATCAGACTAACGGAAGTGGTCTTGCGGCGAGAACTTTGACCGTAAACGGAAATGAACTTACTTCGAAGAGAAAGAGCTTTGTGGAAAGAATTACAAGTAGTGATCAGATTGTGCAGGAGGATTCTCTTACACTTTCAGCAAACGATTTGAAGAATGTGCGGGAAGGCGAAAATACAGTTGTCACCACCTATACAGACATCGCAGGAAATAAAACAATTGACACAAAAACAATCTGTCTTGATACACATAAGCCGGATGTTACAAGATTTAACATTGAAAAGAAAGATGCATTAAAAATTTTAAATATTTTTACCTTTGGTAACTATGGAAATGGTGTGATCAAAGTTACTGTAACAGCAGATGATTTACACAGTGACGATGGTTCAGAAGTACCGTCAGCCGGACTGAACGAAATTACATTATATGTAGGTGAAGAAGCTTATCAGACAAAGGCAGTCGGAAGCGATAATACAGCGGTATTTGAACTCCCGGCAGAGACTGTTTTAAATGAACAGAAAGTATATTTAGATAAAAAAATTAGTGCAACAGTTACGGATAACGTTGGCAACCAGTCTGAAAAGACACTTGTGACGACAGCAAATTCGAATGTGAAAAACAGCAATTTAATGATTGAAACAGTGAAACCGACCATTACATCTGTTTTATCGGCAGAAGGATATGTTGGAAAAAATGGAATCATCTATAACAATAGTGATACTGGAGTCAGCATTAAAGTAGAAGATAAAGATTCTGGAATTTATAATGTGAAAGTCTCCGTTAATAACAAGGAGTTAGTGAACGTTTCTTATCCGGATCAGAAAACGGTTACGGAAAGCTATGAGATCAACACGAAGGATGCTGTCATTAATGCAGATACCAACAGCTATGATATGGTAATTACAGCCATTGACAATGCTGGAAATGAATATTCCAAAACACAGCGTGTCTACAAGGATATTACAGCTCCGGAAATTTTAAGCATTGATATGGAAGCAGCAGGAAATAAAGAAGCAGATGGAAGTGTTTCTTATACAGAGACGGATTATGGTTATTATTTTGTGGAAAATACAAAGGTGACTGTAACGGCTACGGACGGCTCCAAAGAAGGGGATTCCGGTGTAAAGGAAATCCACTATTATACGGTAGATGCCAATGGAACAAAAAGCAGTGAGCAGATTGTACAGGCAGATGCAGAAGGAAAAGTGACATTTGTGGTTCAGGCAGGATTTAAAGGACAGATTTATGCCTGCGCTTACGATATGTTAAATAATCGCGAAGAAAGATATGTGACACCGAGCAGTCTGATCATTGAAACAGCCGAGCAGCATGCCCGTGAGAAACATATTGATTTTAACAAGGCGGCAGCTGCAAGCAAGGATGCAAAGGGAAATGAACTGTATGAAAAAGATGTAATGGTAGATGTTACAGTGACAGATACATTTTCGGGAATCCGTTCTGTGGAATGGACAGTGGAATCGCCTTATGATAAAGAAAACAATCAGTCAGGAAATGTGGAGATCAGTAATCAGGGTGCATTTTCCAGTGGAAATGCGGATGGCTGGAGTCAGACAAAGAAAGACAAAAACCTTGTTACAGAACTGAAAAAGTCATTCACTGTAAAAAATAACAGCAATGAGATAAAAATGCATATCAAAATGACAGACCGTGCAGGAAATACATCAGAAGACGAACTGATATTCAGTATTGATAAGACAAAACCGGAAATCAAAATTGCATTTGATAATGAGACACCGGATGCTGAAAATACAACCATGTTCAAAGAGAACAGAGTTGCTACCATTACAGTTACAGAACGTAACTTTGAGGCGGCAGATTTTAAGGCAGATATTACCAATACAGATGGTGTAATTCCTGAGTTGTCAGCATGGCAGACAACCGAAAATACGGAAAACCCGGATCAGAGTGTAAGTACTGCAACCATTACATTTGCAGAAGATGGTGATTATACGCTTTCTGTCAGTGGAAAGGATAAGGCAGCAAATCAGGCAGAGACAGTAAAAGCAGATGATTTTACCATCGATAAAACCCGTCCGGTGATTACGGTTACTTATGACAACAATAATGCAGTAAATGGCAATTATTATGCAGCAGCGCGTACCGCGACGATTCAGATTGAAGAACATAATTTCTCTGAAAACAGAGTAAGGATAACAGGAACAGCAACTGATAACGGAGCAGGAATCTCATTCCCACAGTCTAGCGGATTTACCGGAAATGGAGATGTTCATACTGCGACCATTACATGTGGTACAGATGGTTTATACAATTTTAATGTGGAATACACGGACATGGCAGGAAACATAGCTGAAACCTATACAGGAGAAGAGTACTATGTGGATCTCACTGAGCCGGAAATTGAAATCGTTGGTGTCGAAGATTATTCGGCAAATAATGGAGATGTTATTCCACAGATTGTAATGTCAGATACAAACTTTGATACCAATGGTGTGAACATTGAACTGGTTGGTGCAAATCAGGGAAGTGTGGCATCGGAAGGCTCTTATACGAATCAGGGAAATGGAGAGACATTTACATTCCAGAACTTCCCGAAAGAGCAAAGCTATGACGACATCTATACGATAAATGCCACATTGACCGATATGGCTGGAAATGAGAGCAATGCAACAGTTACGTTCTCCGTAAATCGCTTTGGATCAGTTTACGTGTTTGATCAGACCTTAAAGGATATTGAAGGAACTTATATTCAGAACGAGATTGATGTCAAGTTAAAAGAAGTGAACGTAGACAGTCTGGAACATGACAAAATCAAAGTAGTAGTAGATACAAACGGAACACCGAGAACATTAGAAGAAGGTATTGATTATCAGGTACAGGAATCTGGCGGAAACGGACAGTGGTATCAGTATGATTATACGATTGACAAATCACTTTTTGCGGGGGATGGACGTTACATTGTTACTTTGTATTCAGAAGATATTGCAGGAAATGTCAATGAGAACATTGATGAATCCAAAGAAGCAGAGATTTCATTCGGTGTTGACAAAACAGCGCCTGTCGTTATTCCAATTGATGTTGAGAGCAATGCGCAATATCCAGTGGATACGAAAACAGCAAATGTAGCAGTTAATGACAACCTGGTATTAGATAGTGTTGAGATTTATATTGGTGATAAAAAATGTGATTATACAGTGGATGGTGAAAACTATCAGTTCAATATCCCAAACAATACGAAAAAACAGGATGTCACAATTATGGCTGTGGATGCAGCTGGCAATAAAACAAACTATGTCTTAAATGGAATTCTTGTAACAACCAACACATTCATCCGTTGGTATAACAATAAGCCATTGTTTGTAGGATCTGTTGCGGGTGCAGCAGTAGTAACAGGCGGTGGCGTTGGCGCAGCAATTGCACTGCGCAGTGGACGTATCAAAATAAGACGTAAGAGAAAATAAAAAAGGACTGAGAGATATGGCAAAGTATCGCATAGTATCAAAGGGAAATATAGTTACGATTAAAAGTAAGTTATCATTTGGGGAACAGATTAATGAGCGGGAAATCAATATTTTTGAACAACAGATTTTCCGCGGCTGTTTCAGACCGAGACAGGAAGGAAAAAAGACGATTATCTATACGGCACCAGATGTGGTACCTCTTATATCATATCTGAAAAAGGGTGTGGAGGAAGAAACGTTTTTTCTGCTTGTGGCGCAGACAATTGAGATGACTAAAAAAATTGAAATGAATGGGTTGTATCTGCATAATCTCATGTTACAGCCGGAAATGGTGTTTGTATGTGAAAGAACCAGGGAAGTGTTCTTTGTATATCAGCCGATCAATAGCAGAATTACGAGTGGAAATGTTTATGCGTTTCTTGCAGATACCGTACAGTATGCAGGCAGATATGGCAAAGAGCCAGAGCAGTTTCTGAAGGAATTCCAGGTATTCCTCAATGATACAAAGAATTATAAAATAGAGGACATTGAGAGATATATCCGCGAAAAATGTCCACAGGCATTCCGGAAAATCGTAAAAGCAGAGACGGGAAAAAGCGGTTACATCACAAATGACCGTTCATCCTATGAAAGACATTATCACAGTGACAGTAACGATGAAGGTGGAACGACATTACTGATGGAGGAGGATGAAAGTGGTACAACCCTTTTGACACAGCAGGAGGATGACGAGGGAGACACAACTCTTTTGCAGCAGGAGGAAAGATATCCAATTTTAGAGAGAATCAGCACAGGGGAGAGCGTGACTGTCAGAAAAAATATTTTTAATATCGGTAAGGAAAAAGAAAATGATTTTACAATAATAAATAATAAGGCGGTCAGCCGCAGACATGCGGTAATTGAGCGGATAAATGGAACTTATTATCTTATGGATAAAAGTTCAACGAACCATACATATCTGAATGGAGAAATGCTGGATGCTGAAAATTCTTATGTGCTTTCGGATCATGACAGTATTCAGATTGCAGATGAAGAATTTACATTTTATTTTGATTAGGAAGTGAAAAAATGGACGAGTACTTTGCAGATAAATTGACAGAAATTCAAGACACTGAAGACACTGCCTACTTATTGGAAAATAATGAGGTCTTTTATGACGTTGGCTATAAAGTGATGCAGAATCAGGAAAATGCCAACCTGTTAAGGTGTCATAGAATCAAATATAATGGAAAAATAAAACTAATTTATTTCACAAGAGAATATACATCACTGGAAGATTACATTGCATCTTCGGATATGGATACGATCTTAAATGCGATTCACAGTCTGCTCGAAGCTTTAATTCAGATTGAAAATCTTGGATTTTTAAATATGGCATGTATTGATAATCGCCTTAGCCATATATATGTAGAGTCTGGCACGAATAATGTGAAGATCATTTATTTGCCTGTAAATATAACGGGTGTTCATAAAAATAAAAATGAATTTGAAAATGAAATAAAGGCTCAGCTGGTGCAGAAAATAGAACGGATAGGAATGATGGATCATCCGAAAATGCGTCAGGTGATAGATGCGTTGGAGGATGGAATATTAAAACTTCATGACATTAGTACACGTATACAGGCGGAAAAACCTGTAATGCATAGAAATACAAAAAATACTTCTGCAGATCCCAATATTGGGCAGAAAAAGATAGTGGATATGCCGGACATGAATCAGATATCAATACAATCCATAGATGGGCAGTTTCACTTTGTTGTTTGTGAAAATGAATTCCTGATAGGAAAAAGCAGAGAAAGAGTTCAGGGTGTGATAACAGGAAATAATGCGGTCAGCAGAGTTCATTGCAAAATCGTAAGGCAGAATGGCAGCTATTTTGTAGTGGATATGGGAAGCTCCAATGGTACTTATGTTAATGGAAAAAGAATACAGCCAAATGTGCCAGAGCCTATTTCAGACAGAAGTCAGCTGAGAATTGCAAATGCAGAATTTATAGTACGAGGATAAAAAAATGAGTAAGCCATTAATCATTATTGCAGATACAGATGAGTTGTATCTGCAGAATCTGGAAAGAAAATTTTTGGAAGAATTTGATGACCAGATAGAGTTAGAAATTATATCTGATCCGGTCTATTTTGAACAACGTTTTGAGACACCTGTCTCAGTAGAAATTCTGGCTGTCTCAGAGGCGTTATATTCAGCAGGACTTCAAAGGCATAACATTTCCAATCTGTGTGTGTTAGCAGAAGAACAGGAGAATGGAAGCACGGAGGATTTGTCTGTAAACAGAGTGTATAAATATCTGGGAATCAGGGAACTGTTCAATGAACTGACCTATCAGAGCAGAGACCGGTTGACCAGTTCACAGGTTCAGGAGCATAAGACACAGATCATTTCCTTCTATTCGGCGATTGGAGGAACCGGAAAAACGGCTTTATCTATCGGACTTGCAAGATGTCTGGCAGAAAAACATAAGCGCGTGCTCTATGTAAATACGGAGTCCGTGCAGGATTTTTCTTATTATCTTGAAAATAAGACGGGTATGCCCAATGAGGGATATCGGGCGATGAAAAATGAATCCGGGCACATGTATCAGGATGTCCGTTTTACATTCCGGAAAGAAGGATTTACATATTTACCGCCGTTTGCATCGACGCTGGATGCAAGAAATCTTGATTTCACGATATATAGGAAATTAATACAGTCAGCCAAAGACAGCGGGGATTATGATTTTATCATTGTGGATGTGGAAGCCGGATACAGCAGGTGGAGAATCCAGCTTCTGCAGGATTCAGACAAAGTAATGTTAATCACTCTGCAGGATGATGTCTCTACAAATAAAATGCGCTATATCACAGAATGCCTTGATTTCGGAGATCATGAGAAATATATGGTGATCTGTAATAAATACAGCGAAACAAGAGAAAATCAGTACTTTCAGTCGGGGCTACAGGCAGAATTTTCCATCCGGGAATATATCGATGAAGTGAGTACACCGTTGGTGACCACAAGACAACTTGCACAGTTGAGTGGGATAGAAAAAATGTCTTATATGTTTATTTAGATGAATCTTTGTTTGAAAAACAGAAAAGAGAAAGAAAGGATAGAAGATACCAATGCTAAGAGATTTTTCAGATGCAGCAAAACAAAAGCTTTTAAATTATGTTGATGAAGTGACGGCAAATGGAACATGGGACAAGGTAAAAGAATGGTTTAGTAACATAGAACCGAATGTTCAGAGTTGGCTTGGACGGCTTGATATTCAGAAATATGTAAATAGTGTGGAATGCTATTATAAGAAAATCCTCGATAAAAATAATTCCACCAAAAGACAGATTGAAGAGATTTTTTCGAATGTGCAGGCAGTGGATACCAGATATATCAGTATTACAGGCAGCCAGACTGTATGTGGAAGTGACATCATAAAATTAATCAATGATCTTGCCAATACCATTGACCCAAATGGTGGGAATATGGACATGGGAAAGATGAAGGGTGTTTTGGATGCAGATGTCGAGAACATCAGGAATGCAAAGGCAACTGTTGAGAAAACAATCGAAGAAAAAATGCTTGGAACAGAAGCGGAAGGCTGTATGAACAGCGAGGATCCGGTAAACTTAAGTACTGGAAATTTCATCTATGAGCACGAAGATTTAAAAGTAGCAGGAGAGATACCATTATCCTTCCACCGTTATTATAATTCCAAAGACAGCCGTACAGGTGTGCTTGGCAGATGCTTTTTACATAATTATCAGATTGCACTTGAAAAAGAAGCGGATGGAACCATCGGTGTACGTCTTGCGGATGGACAGATAAATTACCATGATAAAAAAGGGCAGGAATATATTGCGAGAAATACGGCGCTGGAATTTCTGAAAGAAACGGAACAGGGATATATTCTCGTGCATCCGGGGCAGGAGAACATATCTTTTGATCAGGAAGGAAAGATGCTTCGAAAAGAAGACAGAAATGGAAGAGGTATTTCTTTTTTCTATTGTGAAGATGGAAAGCTGAAAAAAGCAGAAACGGACAATGGAAGCAGCCTGACTTACTGTTACAATCAAATGGGGCAGCTTAAGAAAGTAACTGACCACACAGGAAGAAGTGTGCTGTTACAGTATGAGGAGGAAAAACTAAAAAAAGTAATAACTGCATCTGGGGCAGAATATGTCTATCGTTACGGGGAAAATGGAAGAATCACGGAAGTGGAAAATGCCCGTCATGTCACATCTGTTAAGAATACCTATGACAGAAGATTTCGTATTATTCATCAGCAATTTCCAGATGGTGGAATGATGAAGTTTGCTTATGATGATAAAAACCGACGTGTCACACTCACGGAGCGCAATGGAAGTAAGATCATTCATGTGCATGATGAACGATACCGTAACACAGAGACTATTTATGAGGATGGGACAAAAGAGCATTATCTCTATAATGAAAAAAACCAGTGTATCAGCATGACAGACAGGCTTGGCAGAACGACGAGAATGGCGTATGATAACCGTGGGAACCTCACACAGACCGTGGATGCCCTAAAACGCAGGGTCAACTATACCTATGATGCAGATTGTCATCTTATCAGTGTAAGTATTAACGGAAAAGAACGTCTGAAAAACCATTATGATGGGAAAGGTAATCTGATCGGCACGGAAAATCTGTACGGAAACAGAATTACCGTGATAAATAATGGGGCAGGAAGACCGGAAACAATCACTTATGCAGATGGAAGCGTTTTGGAGATTGGATATGATGAAAACGGAAACATCGTACAGTTAAAGGATGTAACCGGAAATGTGACAACTTATGGTTATGATGCCTTAAATCGTGTGATTAAGACAGTAGATGCAAATAGGAATGTGACACGTTATACCTATGATGCAGCAGACCGTGTCACAACAGTAACCGATGCTATGGGTAATCAGAGAGCATACACTTATAACGCAGGTGGAAAAATCACGGCAATCCGGGATTTTGATGGTAATACGGCAGAGTTTATCTATAATCCACTTGGAAAAGTGGAAACGTACACAGACAAAGAGGGACAGCAGGTACATTTCACTTATGATAAAATGTGGAACGTCCGTTCGGTTACAGCGCCGGATCATGGACAGCAGAAATATTTTTATGACAGTGACAATCATCTTGTAAAACAGATACTCCCGATGGGAGGAGTAGTGAAATATGCCTACGATGCGGCTGGAAACCGCACAGAAATGACGGATCCGGAAGGAAATACAACCCGTTACTTTTATGATGCCGTAAACCGCCTGACAGAAGTACTGGAACCGGATGGAGCCAGGACTGTGTATGAATATGACAGAGAGGGAAATCTTGTCAGAGAGACGAATGCATCCGGACAGACGACCAGTTATACTTATGATGATTTAGGAAGAAGAACAAGTGTTACAGATGCGGCTGGTGCAACGACAAGTGTACTCTACAATGAACTTGGAAAAGCAGAGCGTATCTGCTATCCGAATGGAAGCAGTACTGTTTATGAATACGAAAAAGGTGGAAGATTAAAGAGTGTTCGTTACCCGGATGGTGCAGGAGAACACTATGGATATGATGCCAGGGGAAACCTCACAGAGCGTACCACTACGGCGGGAGAATGTTACAAATATAGTTATGACTGTCTTGCCCGTATCACATCCATTGAAAATCCGGCAGGAGGTGTGGCATATTTTACCTATGATGCACTTGGACGTGTAACGAAAGCAGAAGATGAAAAGGGAAATGTTACCTGTTATGAATACACTCCAAATGGCAATCTTGCAAAAGTGACAGATGCGTTGGGAAATGAAACATTTTATCAGTATGATGCAATGGGACAGCTGGTACAGACAAGCTGTACAGGAACCAATGGGGAAGAACCACAGAATACAGTCTATACCTGGGATAAAGAAGGTCATGTAACCACCGTGACAGACCCTTTAGGGGATATAGAACGCTATACTTATGACCCGGCAGGAAAAATGAGGGCAAAAGTAGACAAAGATGGTTATGAGACTACCTTCCATTATGGCACAAATGGTCAGGTGGAGGAAATCTGTTATGCGGATGGAAGAAAAGTATCCTTAACCTATAATGCCATAAGGCAGCTTGAGGAAGTAAAAGACTGGCTCGGCACGACAAAAATCGCTATGGACGAGGCAGGACGTATTGCCTCTGTCACAGATCCATATGGAAAAACCGTGGGATATGAATGGGGAAGCCTGGGTGAGAGAACGGCAGTTCTTTATCCAGATGGAAAAAAGACCGTATATGAATACAATGAAGCCATGCAGATGTCAGCCATGAAAATCTTTTCCGGGGAAATGCGGGAGAAGACAATTCGTTACAGTTATGATGAATTCGGAAGACTGATTGGAAAGCAGCTGCCGGGTGGAAATTATACAGATTACCGATACAATGCGGCAGGAAAACTTGAAGACATCTTACATAAAGGAGCAGATTTTACAGAGCGCTGTCACTATTCCTATGATGTCATGGGAAATAAGGTCATGGCAGAAAAGGAAAGACCGGGATTGCCGGAGGACAGTGGAAGTTTTTCTTATTGTTATGATGCATTAAACCGTTTGACCACCGTAGCACAGAATGGACAGACATTAAGAACATACAGCTATGATGCATTCGGAAACCGAAGCAGTAAAACTGAATATCAGACAGCAGGAGGGCTGGTGACAACTTACCGTTATAACACCAGAAATCAGCTGTTGCAGGAAACAAATGCAAACGGAACGAAAGATTATGCGTATGACCACAGAGGAAATCTGTTATCCGTAACAAGCGGTAAAGAGGTTTTGAGAGCATATGGGTTCGATGCGGCTAACCAGATGAACAGCTCTATGGGAATGACAGATGGACAAATCAAAAAGGCAGTATATCAGTATAACGGATTAGGACATAGAATGGAGCAAAGCATTGCTGCAGTGGATGCAGCCCCGGAACAGACCATTCGCTATACACTTGATCTTACCCGCCAGTATCATAATCTTTTACAGAAAACAGAAAATAATGTGGAGCAGACCTACTTCTGGGATGGAAATGTCATAGGGATGGAAGAAGAAGGAAGGGAGCACTTTTATTTTCAGGATGATCTGGGAAGTCCGATGCGGCTTGCAGATGAAGCAGGAAGAAGTGAGGAGACCTATGGATTTGATGAATTTGGTAATGATATCCGAACGGCAAAAGATATCTTTAAGGATTCCTTACAGAGCTTTGGTTTTACGGGGTATCAGATGGATAGTGCAGGAGGGCTGTATTTTGCACAGGCAAGAAGATATGATGCCGGAGTTGGAAGATTTGTCAGTGAAGATTTCATAAAAGGACATATTGCAGTACCGTACACAATGAATCATTACAATTACTGCTGGAACAGACCAATGGATCTGGTGGATTTGAATGGTATGTGGCCTAGCCTGAAAGATATCGGGGAGGGAATTAAAAGTGCAGCAAATAGTGTTGGAGAGTTTGTTTCTGACCATAAAGACACAATTGCAACTGTAGCCACAGTGGCTGTTGCAGCTACAGTTATTGTTGGATGTGTTATTACAGCACCAGTAGCAGGAGCAGTAATAGCAGGTGCCGCAGTAGGAGGAACAATAGGTGGAATAAGTGAGATTACATCTCAAATTACATCAGACGGTAAAGTGACAAGTATAAAAAAAGTAATAATATCAACGGCACTGGGAGCAGCTTCCGGGGCACTTACAGGTGGAACAGCTTCTGCAGCCACATCAATTGTAGGTAATGCTGCATTATCTGCGGGAGGTTCTGTGGCCAAGGATGTTGTAAGTATTGGTAATGGAGCAAATATTTCAGGAAAAGATATGGTAATAAATGCTGCCATAAATGGCGGAATAGGGGCTTTAAGTGGTAAAATAGGTGGTGCAGGCGCTCAATATAACAAGTTTAAGTCAACTACTGTTAATACAATTTTATTTAATGGAGAAAAGATATTAGGGGCATCAACTGAAACTATTTGGAGGGAATATGGGAAATATTATACAGACTCTATTGCAAAAGCTATGCTAAAAGGATTTGGATATGGTTCAATACCATCCACTGCGGTGACAATTTGGCAGATTATGCATAGTGGGGAGGAGAAAGAAACGTGCAAGGAATAGAAAAAGGTATATTTGTTTCTATATGGATATGGATTATAATAAAAATTTCAGAAAAAGTTTCCGGTAATACAAAGTATCAAATTCAAAATCGTTTTTTATACTGGTTTATATGGATATGGCATTCATATGGCAAAATAAGTATTTTAGGATTGTTATGTGGAATAGGTGTACAGATTACCAATATTATAATTGTTGTATTGTATTTGTTTTTTGATATAAGTAGGGAACTTTTAGGAGCATGTTGGGTGACAAGTCTTATAGTAGTTCTATTTGTGAGTGGAGGTATTGGAATTATAGAGACTGGAAAAGAGTGTGAGGGATGGCTTGGAAAAATCGGAATGTATTTAATTAGTATAGTTGTATTTTTTACAGCAGGTTATTTTTTGTATCCCATGTTACAGTATATATTTAATTTCTAAAATGGAGGTCTTGGTTCAAAAT
>CDYL01021624.1_pt1 | contig 19505 bp, 12 predicted proteins | sample 557761 | NCBI WGS metagenome assembly CDYL01 (sample SAMEA3182104, study PRJEB8094) | gut metagenome | biome: human; feature: gut; material: Stool; isolation source: human stools | place: Canada | collected 2013-02-12 | reverse complement strand
CTTTCAGCACTTTTCTAGAAAATATCAACATCCTCCGACAAACATCTTCGACATGGCACCGCATACGCCGGGAGTTCTGCGTTTTGGAAAGTTTAAAAAAAACAGTAGCCCCGGCTGGGTATAAGAATAAGCAGTGCCGTAAGCAGACGTCGGTACCATAGCGTCCCAAGGGACGCATTGCGGTCGTATTGTGACCGCTTATGTACCGCTACGCTCTGCGACATGAGCGCATCGTACTAAAGTACGAGCGTGCCGCGTTTCTTATACCCTGCCAAGGGCTACGGGGATATTTCGCTAAATTTCAATTTACCTGTCTTGTCCAATTATTCATGCTGCAAAGTTCTGACAACTTACAAAAATATGAAATAATTAACAATATTTACTTGTAATAGCAACATATATTTAGTAAAATACACGTAAGGGGTTAAAAATCCAATCCAACGGCTGGACAAAATACCCAAAATGCAGAATAAATGGAGGATGGGATATGAATATTTACACAACAGACAAGATCCGTAACGTAGTATTACTGGGCCATGGCGGCAGTGGCAAGACCAGTCTTGCAGAAGCCTTTGGTTATCTGTCCGGCATCACCTCCCGTATGGGCAAGGTAGATGACGGCAATACCCTCAGTGATTACAGTAAAGAAGAACAGAAACGTCATTTCTCTATCAGTACCTCCGTGATCCCCATTGAGTGGGAAGGATACAAGATCAATATTATTGATGCACCAGGTTATTTTGATTTCGTGGGAGAAGTGGAAGAGGCAGTCAGTGCCGCAGGAGCAGCCATCATAGTAGTTAACGGCAAGTCCGGCATCGAAGTCGGCACCCAGAAGGCATGGGAGCTTTGCGAGAAATACAAGCTGCCCCGTTTTATCTATGTCTCCAACATGGACGTGGATAATGCCTCCTTCCGTCAGGTAGTGGAAGATATGACTAATCTGTACGGCAAGAAGATGGCACCGTTTCATCTGCCAATCCGTGAGAACGAGAAATTCGTAGGATACATCAATGTTATCACCGAGAGCGGTAACCGCTGGGAGGGTAAGGAAGTTGTTCCCTGTGAGGTACCGGATTACAGCCAGGCCAACCTGCAGATCTGCCGTGATACTCTGATGGAAGCCGTAGCCGAGACCAGTGAAGAATTCATGGAGCGGTATTTCGGCGGAGAGACCTTCTCTGAGGCAGAGATCCGTGCAGCACTCCGTACCAATGTCTGCGATGGCAGCATCGTTCCCATGACCATGGGTTCCAACATCCTGTGTCAGGGTATGTACACACTGTTAGATGATATTGTCAAATACATGCCCAGCCCCGAGAACAGAGAAGTGGCGGGCATCAATTTAAAGACCAATGAGATTTACCATGCGGATTACGATTTCGCCAAGGCAAAATCCGCCTATATCTGGAAGACCATAGTGGATCCTTTCATCGGAAAATACTCTCTGATCAAGGTAAACTCCGGTGTACTTAAGACCGACGACCTGCTGTACAACGTAGACCGTGACATTGAGGAAAAGATCGGCAAAATCTATGTACTGCAGGGCAATAAGCCCATTGAAGTCAGCGAACTGCATGCCGGAGATATCGGAGCACTGGCGAAACTGACTGCAGCGAGAACCGGCAACAGTCTCTCGACCAAGGCAACGACTATTAAATACGGCAAGTTCGATATTTCCACTCCCTATACCTACATGCGGTATAAGCCGAAGAATAAGGCGGACGTGGATAAGATATCCCAGGCATTGCAGAAGATGACTCATGAAGATCTGACCATCCGGGTGGTGAACGATGCGGAGAACCGCCAGACCTTACTTTACGGCATGGGTGACCAGCACCTGGATATCGTGGTCAGCCGTCTGTTAAACGAATACAAAGTAGAGATCGAGCTGTCCAGACCGAAGATCGCATACAAAGAGACTATCAAGAAACAGTCCGATGTGGAATATAAGTACAAGAAACAGTCCGGAGGACACGGTCAGTACGGTCATGTAAAAATGCGTTTTTCACCTTCCGGCGATCTGACCAAACCCTATGAGTTCGCAACAGAAGTCGTAGGTGGCGCGGTACCGAAGAATTTCTTCCCTGCGGTGGAAAAAGGTATTCAGGAATCCGTAGGTAGAGGACCTCTGGCGGCCTACCCGGTAGTCGGTGTCAAAGCGGTACTGTATGATGGATCCTATCATCCGGTAGATTCTTCGGAAATGGCATTTAAGACCGCGGCTATCCAGGCTTTCAAAAAAGGTGTCATGGAAGCAGACCCCGTTCTGTTGGAGCCCATCATGTCCTTAAAGGTTACCGTGCCGGATGCCTATACCGGAGACATCATGGGAGATCTGAACAAGAGAAGAGGCCGGGTGCTGGGCATGACACCCATGAGCGGCGGCAAGCAGATCATCGAAGCGGATATTCCCATGAGCGGATTATTCGGTTATTGCACAGATCTGCGTTCCATGACCGGAGGCAGAGGGGATTATTCCTATGAATTTGCCCGCTACGAGCAGGCACCTTCCGACGTACAGGAGAAGGAAGTAGCGGCCAGAGCAGCAAAGGTTGCGGAGAACAATGCAGAAGACTAACGAGTAATTACATAACATACACAACAAAAAGAGACCGGTTGGCTTTCCGGTCTCTTTTTCGGTATTGTGCAGTAAATATCATCGATATCGCTGCATCAGATTGATCAGTAATGTGATCCATGCAAACATGATTCATCACCTCTCGTATACAGCATATGCCCCGGCAGACGAAAATATGCAAAAAACCATGCGGATAGAGCCGCAGTCCTTGACAGTATCGGGAAAACACGATAAAATAATCGATAGTTTTTTAACGACTTGAGAACAAAAAATTTAAATAGAAAGCTTCTCATAGTTTAGGAGGAAATAATTATGGCAGTACCTTACAATCACAGAGAGGTAGAGAAAAAATGGCAGACTGTCTGGGATGATGAAAAAGCATTCAAGACTTCCGACGATTTCTCCAAGCCCAAATATTACGCACTGGTAGAGTTCCCTTATCCTTCAGGACAGGGATTACATGTAGGTCATCCGAGACCTTATACTGCACTGGATATCGTAGCACGTAAGCGCAGAATGCAGGGCTATAATGTGCTGTATCCCATGGGATGGGATGCATTCGGTCTCCCTACCGAGAACTACGCGATCAAGAATCATATCCATCCCAAGATCGTAACCAAGAACAACGTGGCAAGATTCAAGAATCAGCTGCATTCCTTAGGTTATTCTTTCGACTGGGACAGAGAGATCAACACCACAGATCCCGAGTATTATCACTGGACCCAGTGGATCTTCTTAAAGCTGTTCAAGGCAGGACTGGCTTACAAAACGGAGATGCCTATCAACTGGTGTACCTCCTGTAAGGTAGGTCTGGCAAATGAGGAAGTAGTGAACGGCGTCTGCGAACGTTGCGGTTCCGAAGTCATCCGTAAGGTCAAGAGCCAGTGGATGTTAAAGATCACCGAATATGCTGACAAGCTGATCCAGGGACTGGATACCGTAGATTATATCGAGCGTGTCAAAGTCTCCCAGAAGAACTGGATCGGTAAGTCCCAGGGTGCCGAGGTTGATTTCACCCTGACAGGCAAGGATGAGAAGCTGCGCATTTACACCACCAGACCGGATACTCTGTTCGGGGTTACTTACATGGTAGTATCTCCGGAGCATCCTGTTCTGGATAAATATAAAGATGAGATCAAGAACTGGGATGACATCGTGGCATACCGCGAGATGGCTGCGAAGAAGTCCGATTTTGAACGTACCGAACTGGCAAAGGATAAGACCGGTGTCTGCATTCAGGGCCTGACCGCTACCAACCCCGTGAATGGCAAGGAAATCCCTGTTTGGGTATCCGATTATGTACTGATGACTTACGGTACCGGCGCTATCATGGCAGTTCCTGCCCACGATGAGAGAGACTGGGAGTTCGCGAAGAAATTCGGTATGCCTATCATTGAAGTTGTTGCAGGAAGCCCTGTCAGCGTAGAAGAAGCTGTATATACCGATGTTGCTGATGGTACTTTGGTCAATTCCGATTTTCTGAACGGTCTGTCTGTGGCAGAAGCCAAAGAGAAGATCATGAACTATCTGGAAGAGAAGGGCATCGGTAACCGCAAGACCAATTATAAATTAAGAGACTGGGTATTCTCCAGACAGCGTTACTGGGGTGAGCCGATTCCTATTGTGCATTGCGATAAGTGCGGATATGTTCCCATTGATGAGAGCGAACTGCCTCTGCAGTTACCCGATGTAGAGAGCTATATGCCTACCGATACCGGAGAATCTCCTCTGGCTGCCATGACCGACTGGGTAAATACCACTTGTCCCTGCTGTGGCGGTCCTGCCAAGAGAGAGACCGATACCATGCCTCAGTGGGCAGGTTCTTCCTGGTATTACCTGCGTTATACCGATCCTCACAATGACAAGGCACTGGCAAGTCCTGAAGCATTGAAGTACTGGCTGCCGGTTGACTGGTACAACGGCGGTATGGAACATACCACACTGCATCTTTTGTACTCCCGTTTCTGGCATAAGTTCCTGTATGATCAGGGCGTAGTACCTACTCCCGAACCTTACCAGAAGAGAACCAGCCACGGTATGATCCTTGGCTCCAACGGCGAGAAGATGTCCAAGTCCCGTGGCAACGTTGTAAACCCGGATGACATCGTACAGGATTACGGTGCAGATACTCTGCGTACCTATGAGATGTTCATCGGCGCTTTTGATCTGAGCGCTTCCTGGAGTGAGGAAGGCGTAAAGGGCTGCCGCAGATTCCTGGAGAGAGTATGGAAGTTACAGGATATATTGACATCCGAGGAAGGCTACAGCGCAGATCTGGAGACCAAGATGCACCAGACCATCAAAAAGGTCAGCAGTGATTTCGAGAACCTGAAGTACAACACCGCCATCGCGGCTATGATGTCCCTGATCAATGAGTTCTACAAGAAGAACTCTATTACCAGAGGCGAATACAAGACACTGCTTACCCTGCTGAACCCCGTGGCTCCTCATATCACCGAGGAACTGTGGCAGACTGCCGGATTCGAAGGCAGACTGTATCAGGCAGCATGGCCTGAGTACGAGGAAGAGAAGACCGTAGAGAACGTAGTGGAGATCGGTGTTCAGGTCAACGGCAAGATGCGTGTGACCATCAATGTTTCCAAGGATGAGACCAGGGAAAATGTCATCGCCATGGCAAAAGAAGCTCTGGGAGACAAGCTGACCGGCAACATCGTAAAAGAGATCTATGTTCCCGGCAGAATTGTCAACATCGTAGTTAAGTAGTTCAGCCATGGACAATAAGTGAAATAAAATCATGCTTGCATGATTTTATGATCGAATATGTCCATGAGGTAAACGCCGTCTTATGAACAAAGGTAGTCACGTAGTGATGGAAAGCGTGATAACGCGACTTTGCGAATGGCGTTGGCTGAACGTTGAATAAAATAACTCTTGACAGACATTAAGTCTGCCGGGAGTTATTTTTTTGTGATCGGCTTTTCTCCAGAATATTTTCAATCTGCCGAAGCTCCGATTCCGTACTGTATTTTTTGATAGCGGTGATGGCAGCCTGCATTTCCTGCGGGGTAAAAGTCAGGTGCTCCTGTTTCGCTTTACGCATGGCGGGCATGAGAAGTGCCATCATTTCTTTTTGACTTTTACCGTGCCCCTGGGCAAAAAGTTTCGAGAGAAAATCCAGTTTTTCTCTGGGGATGTCCTTCACGAGATCATCCTGCATCCAGAGGGGTGTCTTGGAATAGTCCATTTTTCTGACCTCCTGTGTCTGATTTTGCAGTGGAAAAAAGACCGGACAACATAGACGGATCCATGCCGGAGAGATCGGAGAAGCCTTCCGGGAACAATTCCTGCATGGTCTGCACCATTTCCATCATTTCCTGGAAATTATGAATATTGTCCATCATTTGTATGATTTGTCGAAGAGCTGATTTCTGAGTCTCGTCGCACAAGGGCATGAGATCATTACACAGTTCAGTGGCAGTTTCTTCGTTTGCAGAAGAGGGAGCAATGCACAGAGAAGTCTCCGGATGCCTGCGAAAAAGTGTAAGCGTGTATTGCAACTCCGACATTTTTATGTAAACAGCAAGTCCTTTCAGCAGCCGGGGATCCATATAATAAGCCAGTATTTTCAGAATCTGAATGCGGTTGGAAGTGAATAATGTGTCAAAGGCCGCCGCCTTGTCGATTCTCTTATCATCCATGTACCGATACCTTCCTGCAAAAGAGTTACTAGTATTTTATGAGAGCGGCAGCATGCTTATGCCGATCAATCCTTCGGGGTACAGAAAAGTCCGTACCCCGGAGTGATCGTGCCTACAAAACTCCGGGAGATCCCGGAAAGCAGTATCAGAGATTAGCAACCGCAACCGTTGTTGTTACCGCAGCCACCGCCGCAGAAGCAGGACAGAAGCAGGATCCAGATCAGCCATTCACAGCAGTCATTGCCGCCGCAGCCATTGTTGTTGCCCAGCAGTCCGCAGCCGTTGTTGTTACCGCAGCCACCGCCGCAGAACAGCAACAGGATGATCCAGATGCAGCTGTTGCCGAAGATACCGTTACCACAGTTGTTATTGCCGCAGGAATTATTGCAGCCGCAATTTGTAGCAGTTAAGTCACTCATTTTTAGTGCCTCCACATTTTATTTATGCTCTATTGTATGCGGGGGAGCCTGTCAATGTTTCCGGAAAAGACTTGCAATAATTTCCGGATATAGTAAAATATAGATATCTATATAGACATGCATAGATTGTGAAAAGAAAGATTTTAAATTAAGGATAGATAGATGGCACAGAAGATATATGTGGTAGAGGGGCGAAAGTTCCGCACGGAGGCGGATTATCAGAATGCCCTGAAGGATCAGCAGGTGATCGAGAAGCTTCGGGTACAGACGAAGAAGATGAGCCTGGCAGACCAGAAGAAACTGCTGGAAGTGATCCGCAGCGGCAGGTGTAGATTCCATAGTATTCTGGGACAGGATTACATGGAAGAGCTGTCGGAGGACATTCAAAGACAGGAGGGAAAAGTACCGGAAACATCTTCGGCGAAAGGACATTCTCTTCAGAAAGAAAATACAAAAACAATCGGGAAGGCCCAAACTCCCAAAAATAAAAAAGAAGCATCAAAGAAAAAAGAAACTGTAAAAAAAGAAAGTCCTGATAAAAAAGTTCCCAAAAAGAGGCCGACAACAAAAAAGAAGACTTCTGTGAAGAAGAAAGCAGAACCGCAGTTTGACGAGGCAGAGATTGACAAAATCGTTCAGGAAGAATTGAAAAAACAGGAGAAACGAAGGAAACTTCTTGTGGTCTGTTGCAGTGTGATCGCAGTGGCATGCCTTGGCTATTTCGGAATTTATAACTGGTATAACATCCGTACTGCCGATAATTACAAGCAATTAAGTGAATTGAAGGATAAAGAGCCGGCAACCGGTCAGAATCAGGATCCTGTGATCCATTACACCGCGGATGAAACGCAGAGTACGCCCCCTCCGGTACTGGATGAATATAAAAATTTATTAAATAAGAACAAAAGACTAATCGGATGGGTAAAAATTGACGATACTAATATAGATTACCCTGTAATGCAGACAACGGATAATGAATATTATCTGGATCATAATCTGAATCAGGAGTATGATAAGAACGGATCCATTTTTATGGACAAGGACTGTGATGTGCTCAAGCCCAGTACAAACTTCATTTTATATGGACATCATATGAAGAGCGGGCAGATGTTCGGAAGCTTATCTTCATACAGCGACCAGAGCTATTGTGAGAAACATCCCTACATACAGTTTGACACCATCTATGAAAAAGGCCTGTATGAGATTATGTATGTATTCAGATCCCGGGTCTATAGTGAAGATGAAATCGTATTTAAATATTATCAGTTTATAGACGCCCAGAGCGAGCAGGAATTTGACTCCTATATGAATGATATGGCAGAGATGTCATTATATGACACAGGAGTCACAGCTTCGTTCGGTGACCAGCTTTTAACACTGTCCACCTGTGATTACCAGGAGAAAAACGGCAGATTTGTAGTGGTTGCCAAAAAGGTGACGACAAAGGAGTAAAGGATGACTAAGGGTAAAAAGAAGACTAACAGAAGATTAAAAAAGACAGTAAGGAAAACCCTGGGAACATTGTTCCTGATCTCAGCGATCGTAGTAGCGGCAATTCCTACGGAAGGGCTGCGAGCTGAAGAAGAGACTGCAGCGCAGGCAGCGGATCATACCCATGCGGATACGCATAGCGGTGCAAAATATAAGGTATCCATTCGCAGAAATGCTGCAGAAAGAACCGCAGATCTGTTAAATGGAGCTAACAGTAGTGTGCCTGTGATGGAAGATTTGATTCCTATTGTCGAACCGACAGATACCATTTATACAACCGGAACAAATGACGATGGCACCAGCTATCAGTTCGCATATAAAATGTATGATAATGACTGGGCAGCTATTATACTGGGGTACAATAAGAGCAGTAATCTGCCCGATAATACGCTGACGATTCCTGATACGGTAAATGCGTATATTCAGCCTACCGGTAATATGGGTACGGGTCAGGGATATGTAGCGGCAAGTTCCAGTGGTGAACCATTATATTATGAAAAATTGACAGAAAATAAAATTATGGTAGATACCACGGAACAGAAGACAGATAGTCAGGGAAATCCTGTTTTTGAGGCAGATGGAATTACACCGGTTTATGTTCAGGAAGAAAAGACCTTTTATACCGGAGAAATGACACCGTGCTATGCTACGGTGGATGAGTGGAAGAAGCTGCCACTGGAGAATTTCTATTATTATAAGTCAGGTTCCGTTATTACTAGTGCAGAAGCTGTGACGGGCTATAATGGTCCAAAACAGACTTATAATGATTTTGCACAGAGCGGCGGAGACAGTACCCATCAGTGGATCAAGGCGGCTGCTGTAAAATATATTGGTAACCAGTATCTGGATGTTACATATGACAATAGTTCTCATACTTCTTCCTGGAGTATTCCCAGTGGTGGAGATTGGAACTACATCACAGAGGCTAATGCTGATAAAGGAGTGTTTGCTACCGCAGGTAATATTTCGACATTAAATATTGGTGAGAACCTTGTTGGTATTGGAAGTTTTGCTTTCTATGAATGTACCAGTTTAAGTAGTGTGAGCTTTGGTAATGGGTTGAAGGTATTAGGAAACTGGGCATTCGCTGCCTGTGGAACATTAAATAATGTGGCCATTCCGGATGCCTGTCTGCTACAACAGATCGGAGATCATGCATTTTACAGTTGTATTGGTCTGGATACCTTCAGAGTACCTATTTCTGTAAAGTTTATTGGAGACTATGCGTTTGCAGAATGTAGTTTCTTGAACAGCATTGACCTGTGCAATTCCGGAAACGATAGAAGCGGAAGCATCTTGCAGGAGCTGGGATGGAATGTATTTGAAAATTGTCAGACCTTATCCTCCTTGACGTTCCCGTACAATTATCGGGAGACTCCGGATATATCTATTGTAAAGGGATGTAAGAATCTTCACTACATTGCAGCACAGGGAGACAGCTTCGCATTTACAGAGAAAAAAGACTCTACAAATACGAATGGCGTTTATTGCTTTGACTGCTTTAAGGAAATGTTATCGGGGGAGCCGGTTAACGGTACTTTTTATTTTGAAGGAACCAGCGAGTCGTCTCTGCATGATCTTGCTAAGGACAATTGCTTTGCATTTAGTTATGTAATCTTTGATTCCAATGCATCGCAGTATGTCAGTCAGAACAAGTACGAGTTGACTGTACAGGATCCGAAGGTAAATGGAGAAGACGGAAGATCGACTTACGTTGTAGATTCGTCCAATAAATTGATTAGCTGCCGTGTTGGAAAAGGCGTTGAGACTCTGAATATGCCGGATCCTATCGGTCCTTATCATATTTATAATATTGACGCCAACATTTTTGCCAACTACTGTAACCTCAAAATGGTATCTCTGCCGGCAAGTGTGCAGACTATAGGTGAAAATGCGTTTAAGGGATGCCACAATCTGGCAACTGTTGTGTTCAATAACAGTTCTGTACAGATTGGTGAAAATGCGTTTAAAACACAGGATTATACGGGTGCACAGCATATAAATTGTTCTGGAGTAGCTACGGATTCAGATGGAACACCAAAAGTGAAATTGAAATTTGTAGGAGAAATTTCGTCACAGTCCACTCCTTATCTCTATGCCATGAGTGAGAATGGGAGATACAATAATGCAAGCCAGGTTAAGAGCTATGTTACATATTGCAGTGGATGGCCGTCAAATCTGATTGTGCAATATAACAGTGAGAAACAGGTTAGTGAGTTAACTGATTTCCCGGCTTTCAGTGAATTGAAAAAATATGCAGATAATCCGGATGGTTATCCTTATTTGACAGATGAACAGAGAAGTGCTGCGGAGACAGCTTTAAATAAATATGGAAACTCATCATTGACAGAGAATGAGCAGAGCTTTATAGATTCGGCTCTGAATATAAAAATACCGGATGGCGTGCAGGCTATTGCAGATGGGTTATATAAGAGCAAAGAGACCAGTGATGAACAAGCAGGGTATACCGGCTTGGAAAAAACAGTAACTTTGTGGGGATTGGATAATATTGAAGCAGAGGATTTCCAGGGAGCTACCTCATTGACTGCATTGATCAGCAATGGTGATATGTCTTCTATTGAGGAAGGAGCTTTTAAGGGTTGCACAAATCTGAAGAAGGTTGAGATTAATGGAAATACTACATCCATAGGAGATAAGGCATTTGAAGATTGTAATGCTTTGACGGATGTGACATTATCTGGTACGATTACAGATTTGGGAATTATTCCTTTTACTGGTTGTGAAAATCTCAAGAGTGTAAACTTTACAGGAACAGATTATTTTTCTTGTGATAATTCTATTATTTATGGTATGAGTAATGGAACAAAGGCACGTATTATTGAGTGTTTGGAGGGACGCGACAGTAAATATGTTAAGGCTGATGAAACGGCTGGAGTGACTTCCTTGGCTCCCAGTGCTTTCGAAGGATGTGAAAATCTCAGAGAGATTGATTTGAGCCAAAGTGCAATTACGGTAGTTCCGGAAAGAGCATTTGCTGATACTACAAGTTTACAGAATGTTAAATTACCTCTTACGTGTACAACGATTCAGAATGATGCATTTAACAAGAGCCATCTGGACCGACTGGAAGGCGTTCAAAATGTTACAATCGTGGGTGATCTGGCATTTAACGAAATAGAAAAAAAGAATAATCCTAAGGATCTTCTTATTGTAACTCCTAAAGATTCCTATATGTGGGAGTATGGAACAAATAAGGGATTTACCGTAGAAGAGACAAGCCGTGAGGATTATTATACAGTTATCTTCCGTGACTGGAACGAGGAACTTGGGCAATATGTTAATGTAGATACTCAGACAGTTAAGGCAGGAGAAGATGCAGTAGCACCGGAACCAGCAGGAAAAGCCGGAGAGATTTTCCAGTACTGGGATCCCGATTACAGAGAAGTGTCTGAAGATCGTACCTGTGTTGCCTTTTACAGCAAGGAAGATCCCGATGCCAACAAGCTGACGGTAACCTTCCAGGATTGGGATGGCACGGTAATTAAGGAGATCAAGGTATCCTCAGGCGGCAGCATCGCAGATGCGGATCTGCCAAATACATCTAATCTTGTGAGAGACGGTTATATCTTCATCGGATGGGACAGACCTATGACCAATATTACAGAGTCTTTTACCACCATGGCACAATATAAAGCTCTGAGTGAAGATGATATTGTTATCCGTTATATTAATAGCGTGACCAAGGAAGTATTCTATCAGACCACGATCAAGAAGGGATCTGTTGCACCCAGCATTCAGACTCCTACGGTCAGCGGATATACTTTCAAGGAATGGTTACCGGATATTGCAACGGCACTTACCGAAGATACAGATTTCTATGCGGTATATGAGACCAGTAGTTCCAATAACGGTGGAACGACCAGCCCGGGAACCAGTACCAGTCCGAATCCCGGCACCAGCACCAGCACCAGCCCGGGAACCAGTACCAGCCCCGGAACGAACGGTACGACAGCTAAGATGTATACCCTGACTGTGAAGAACGGATCCGGATCCGGAAGCTACATAGCAGGTTCACAGCCGATCATCGTGGCTAATGACCCGGCCAAGGGCATGCAGTTCAGCAACTGGACGATCGATCCATCCAATACCACTATAGCAAGTAAGGTATTATCGGCAACGGTAATCACCATGCCTGCGGGAAATGTAACGGTTACGGCAAACTATACGGCAAAATCAAATAGTGGCAACAGAACCAGTACTTCTACCGGAAGCGGTAATTCTACGAATTCCAATTCCAACAGAAGACCGAACAGTACTACAACAGGAAATGTCTCCGGCGGCAGAACCACCGTTGTCATTGACAAGAACGGTCTGTCCAATACTGGTGTGGTATCCGCTACGGTAAACGGATCTTCCGATAACTTTGTGATCAAGATCACCGAAAGTGCATCTGCTTCCGAGGAAGTAGTAAAGGCTCTGATGGCTGAGTACGGCAGTGATCTCAGCGCGATCAAGTATTTCCCGATGGACATCAGTCTCTATGATTCTACGGGTAATACTAAGATCACGGATACTACAGGTTTGTCCATCAGCATTACCCTGCCGATCCCGGATTCTCTGATCACCTATGCAGGTAACAACAAGGTGGCAGGAGTGGTGAACAGTAAGTTAGACAAGCTGACACCGAAGTTCTCCACGATTTCCGGAGTATCCTGCATTACCTTTACGGCGGAGCATTTCTCACCGTATGTGATCTATGTGGATACGAACAACCTGACAGCCGGAACAATCGCAGACAGCACTCCTAAGACCGGAGATGCCATTCATCCGAAGTGGTTCCTGTCTCTGGGGCTAGCATGTCTGTCCATAGTATTCTTCATGAAGAAGGATAAGAAGACTCTGCGCAAGGCAAGAGCCTAGTGAAAATAAAGGATGGGAAGGTTTATGAATCATAAAAAGTGGGTAGTTGCATTGGCATTGATAGCTACCGCATTGATCCTGACACATCTTCCTGTGTCGGAGGCAGATGCGGCAGCGTCTGCCTCCGATTTTCAGATTGAAGGCAGTACACTGACAAAATACAGAGGAAGCGATGAACGTGTCACGATTCCCGATACAGTGGAAGTCGTGGGTGAGAGTGCTTTTGAAAATAACCAGAAGGTACAGCTTGTTGTGGTTCCCAAGTCGGTGAAGCGCATGGATGCCTATGTCTTCTGGGGCTGTGATAATCTGGAAGAGGTTGTACTTGGCAAAGGTCTTACCTCAGTGGATGAATATGCTTTTTCAGGATGCACCGGACTGAAACAGATCACGATCCCTGAGAATGTACAGAGTATTGATGCACAGGCATTTGCCGGATGTACGAACCTTACGGATATTTATATTCCGGACACGGTGACAAGCATCGCAGACGATGCATTCTTAAATTGTGATAACGTAACGATTCATGCGGACGAAGGCAGCGTGGCTGAAAAGTTTGCACAGAAGCTGGCAGAGCAGAAAAGTCAGAGTCCTCTGGTAACGGCAGCGCCGACGGCGACACCGGCGGCAGACGGAACTTCGGATTCACAGGCAACAACAGAGCCTGCCCCCACTGAAACGTCGACCCCTGCACCGACACCGGTGCCCGGAAATGTGATCGGCAGTACCTTTGTCGTAGGAAATCATGCGATGGTTATGATGCTGCCTGAAGAAGAAACTGTGCAACAGGGCTATACGGAACCGGTAGCAGGACAGGAGACCGGAGGAGAAACGCAGGATATCACTGCGGAGGCAGAAGACGGTACGATTCCGGAGTGGAAATATTATCGTGACCAGTCGATCAAAGCAGTGAGTATACCAGAAGGAACCACGGAGATCGGACGCTTTGCTTTTTCCAGAAGCTCGGCAGAAAGTGTGACGTTCCCGGAAGGTGTGACCACTATTGATTATGCATCATTTTATCACTGTGATGATCTGAATAGTGTGATATTGCCAGATACGGTGACCCGGGTGGAAGCCAAGGCATTTACGCATACCGGATGGATGGATGATTTTGAAGAAAACAGCATGGATGATTACCTGATCAGCGGGGACATTCTGGTGGCTTACAAGGGGGATCTTCCCGAAGTGACCATACCGGATGGTGTTCGTGTGATCGCTGATGAAGTGTTCCGCAGCCATACGGAACTGAAAAAGGTGCATCTGCCTGCAAGTGTCACAAATATCGGTGACAGTGCATTCCCGGAGGGAATCGAAATTATAAATGAATAAGGGTCAGATTTTACCGACACCAGGATAAGAAACCGGCATAAGATAGAATAAGTCTTATGCCGGTTTTGTCTTATTTTACGGGGAAGGAACAAGATGCAGCGGGTAAGGGAACAGGTACAGGTGCCGGAGCAATTGCATAGTGGGGCAGGACGTGTGAAATCTGTGACTGTTGCTGTGCTGGATACCGGAATTGCTTATCATCCGGATCTGGTAGGACGGCTGCTTGCTTTTTCCGACTTTGTAGAAGGCCGTTCCTTTCCGTATGACGATAATGGACACGGGACACATGTCTGCGGGATTGTATGCGGAAGCGGAGAACTGTCCGGAGGAAGATTTCGCGGAATGGCACCGGAGGCAAAGCTTGTGGTGGGAAAAGTGCTGGACAGACAGGGGGAGGGCTCCTGTGATTCCATGCAGGAAGCTCTGGAATGGGTACTGCGGGTGAAAAACAGGTATGGAATCCGTGTTCTGAATATCTCTGTGGGGATCGGAGACCTGAAGGAACGTTACAAGGAGCAGATGTTGCGAAAATCTCTGGAATTGTTGTGGGATCATAATATTCTCGTGGTCTGCGCTGCAGGTAATACCGGTCCGGAGGACGGTAGTATTTCGGAGATGGCCAGTAGCAGAAAGGTTCTGACGGTGGGTTGTCATGACGGAAGATATTGTAAAAATGATCCCGGAAGGTGTGAGACGTACTCCGGCAGGGGTAGAAGATATGATGTGACCCGTAAACCGGATATTGTGGCTCCGGGGACAAGGATTCTGTCCTGTAATGCTTTCTGGCAGAACCGGAACGGCAGAATCTACAGACCCTATGTAGCAAAAAGCGGTACATCCATGGCAACACCCATTGTATCCGGGGCGGCAGCCCTTGCTATGGAAAAATATCCGGGAATTACCAATGAAGAATTTGTTCGTCTGCTGTCCCTTACAGCTACCGATCTGGGAGAGCCGTGGAACAAGCAGGGCTTCGGCATGCTTAATGTACGGAGATTATTAGAAAACAAGTAAAAGGATAAAATCACTGGGATAAATAAAAAATATGATTAAAATAAGTCAATAAAATAAATACCAAAGATATTGACACAAATGGTATGATTGTATACAATGATACGAGAGCTGCAAAATGTATTTTTACTGCGCAGAGTAAAAATTATAAAATCCTGCAGATATCGAATGTCAGGGAAGAGAGGTATACCAATGAGAGAAAGTGATGCATTTCAGAATCGTCCGGTCTCCATGAATCCGAAGAACAACCTTTTGGAGATTGAAGAGCATATGTACATACTGGATGATGTGGAGAAGCCGAACGTGTTCCGTAACATGTTCCCTTATTCCGAAATCCCCAAAATACCTTTTAATGATCGTATCGTGCCTCATAACATGCCAAAGGATATCTGGATCACAGATACTACCTTCAGAGACGGACAGCAGTCCAGAGCACCTTATACCACAGAGCAGATCGTAAAGATCTATGACTATCTGCATGAACTGGGTGGCCCCAACGGAATGATCCGTGCCAGTGAATTTTTCCTGTACAGCAAGAAGGACAGAGACGCTGTTTATAAATGTATGGAGAGGGGATACAAGTTCCCCGAAGTTACCAGCTGGATCCGTGCCAGCAAGGAGGACTTTAAGCTGGTAAAAGAGATCGGAATGAAGGAGACTGGCATTCTGGTCAGCTGTTCCGATTATCATATTTTCCTGAAATTAAAAATGACCAGAAGACAGGCCATGGATCACTATTTAAGCGTTATTCGTGACTGCCTGGAGGAGGGTATCAGCCCCAGATGTCATCTGGAGGATATTACCAGAGCGGATATCTACGGTTATGTGGTTCCGTTCTGCCTGGAACTGATGAAACTGATGAAGGAGTATCAGATCCCCATCAAGGTCCGGGCCTGCGATACCATGGGATACGGTGTCAACTATCCCGGTGCCGTTATTCCCCGTAGTGTACAGGGTATCATTTACGCAATCCATACCCACGCAGGTGTGCCGCATGAGCTGATCGAATGGCATGGTCACAATGACTTTTACAAGGCGGTGTCCAATTCCACCACAGCATGGTTGTACGGCTGTTCCGGTGTAAATACCTCACTGTTTGGTATCGGTGAGCGTACCGGTAATACACCGCTGGAGGCAATGGTATTCGAATATGCACAGTTGAAGGGTGATCTGAACGGTATGAATACCCGTGTCATCACGGAGCTGGCAGAGTACTATGAGAAGGAGATCGGCTATCAGATCCCGCCCAGAACCCCGTTTGTCGGCAAGAATTTTAACGTGACCAGAGCCGGTATCCATGCGGACGGTCTGCTTAAGAACGAAGAGATCTACAACATTTTCGATACCGAGAAATTCCTGAATCGTCCGGTATTGTGCGCTATTTCCAACACCTCCGGTCTGGCAGGTATCGCACACTGGCTGAACACCTATTATAAGTTAAAGGGAGACAAGCAGGTACAGAAGACTTCCGAACTGGTAGCGGAGATCAAAAAGTGGGTAGACGAGGAGTACGCCGGTGGACGTGTCACCGTGCTTACGGATGAAGAGATTGTGGCCTGCGTCAACCGTATCTGCCTGGAGAAGAACCTGAAGATCGGTGAGTAAGAAAATATGGCGGCATTTTTTGCTGCCCGGAAATGAGGATTATAGTGAGTAAGTATGATGTAAAGCAGGAAGTAACGGATAAGTTCTCCCTGCGGGGACGGGTATTTCATAAGCTGAGAGAAGACATCTTAAGCGGAAAATATCAGGAACATGAAGAATTGAAGGAAGTGGCTATCGGCGAGGAGATGGGAGTCAGCAGAACCCCCGTCAGAGAGGCGTTCCGTCAGCTGGAGCTGGAGGGACTGATTCAGATCATCCCCAACAAGGGAGCCTATGTCACCGGTATTACTCAGAAGGATGTGAAGGATATTTACATGATCCGTTCCCTGCTGGAAGGTCTGTGTGCCCGTTGGGCTACGGAACATATCACCAAGGAGCAGATGGAAGAGATGGAAGAGAATGTCTATCTGTCCAAGTTCCATGCCCAGAAGGGGCATCTGGAGCAGCTGGCGGAGTTAGATAATCGTTTCCATGATATTCTGTATGAGGCATGTGACAGCAAGATGCTGGAGCATCAGCTGAAGGACTTCCATCAGTATGTCCTGCGTGTCCGCAAGAAAACATTGGCCAGTGCCAACCGCGGTCCCAAATCCAATGAAGAGCATGAGCAGATCATGGAGGCCATCAAGGCAGGCAATGCCGATCTGGCAGAGCAGCTGGCACATCAGCACATGATCAACGCCTATGACAACATGGTGAAAAACGGTCTGAACGAGGCCTATGCACAGCAGGATAAGCCGCAGGAATAGGTTGCCTGTCTGTGAAACTTACTGTAGAATGTAATTATTCAGAGCCAATGGGCGAAGTAACCACATGAGCAAATAACATGCAGGCATGTTATTCGGTGAAGCCTTGCAGAAGCGATTTTGCCAATGTGGTTCTGGATAGCTATTGCAAAGTAAAAGAATAAATACCGGAAAGGAAATCATTATGGAAAAGATCAAAATGACAACCCCTCTCGTAGAGATGGACGGAGACGAAATGACCAGAATCCTCTGGCAGATGATCAAGGATGAACTGTTACTGCCTTACATCGATCTGAAGACAGAGTACTATGATCTTGGACTGGAGCATCGTAATGAGACCGATGATCAGGTAACCGTGGATTCTGCCAATGCCACATTGAAGTACGGCGTTGCTGTAAAATGTGCGACCATTACCCCCAACGCTGCCAGAATGACAGAGTATAATCTGAAGGAAATGTGGAAGAGTCCCAACGGAACCATCCGTGCGATCTTAGACGGTACTGTATTCCGTGCACCGATTCTGGTAAAGGGTATCGTTCCTTATGTCAAGAACTGGACCAAGCCCATTACCATTGCCCGTCATGCTTACGGCGATGTGTATAAAAATACTGAGATCAAGGTACCCGGCCCCGGTAAGGCAGAACTGGTATTTACTGCAGCAGACGGCACCGAGACCCGTGAACTGATCCATAATTTTGATGGAGCAGGTATCATTCAGGGTATCCACAATACGAATAAGTCTATCGAGAGCTTTGCAAGAGCATGCTTCAGCTATGCCGTAGATACGAAGCAGGATCTGTGGTTCTCCACCAAGGACACCATTTCCAAAAAATACGATCATACCTTCAAGGATATTTTCCAGGAGATCTATGATAACGAGTACAAGGCAAAATTCGAGGAACTGGGCATTACATATTTCTATACCCTGATCGATGATGCCGTAGCCCGTGTCATCCGTTCTGAGGGCGGATTCATCTGGGCCTGCAAGAACTATGATGGTGATGTAATGTCCGATATGGTAGCTACCGCTTACGGCGATCTATCCATGATGACCTCCGTTCTGGTATCTCCCAGCGGCGTCTATGAGTACGAGGCTGCTCACGGAACCGTACAGCGTCATTACTACAAGCACTTAAAGGGCGAAGAGACCTCCACCAACTCCATCGCTACCATCTACGCATGGACCGGAGCTCTCAGAAAGCGCGGTGAACTGGATCAGATCCCCGAGCTGTGCAACTTCGCAGACAAGCTGGAGCAGGCATGCATCAAGACCATCGAGGACGGCAAGATGACCAAGAGCCTGTCCCTGATCTCTACCTGTGAGCATCCCGTGATCCTCAACAGCCTGGACTTCATCAAGGCGATCAGAGAGACACTGGACAGCCTGCTGTAAATTGAGAGTTAGTGAAATACATTGGCAAAATCCACGAACTCCCGGAGCATGCGATACACATGTCTCGATGTAAGGTCTCCAGATGTGAATTTTCTACGAAAAGTGATGAGTGGTTCTCGTCATGACGGGGCCGCCTACAGTCGACATCCATGTCGACAATCGGCTGACGCGGACATCGTGTCCGCTTTCCCCCTGTCTTTCAGCACTTTTCTAGAAAATATCAACATCCTCCGACAAACATCTTCGACATGGCACCGCATACTCCGGGAGTTCTGCGTTTTGGAAAGCTTTCAAAAACCAGTAGCCCCGGCTGGGTATAAGAATAAGCAGTGCCGTAAGCAGACGTCGGTACCATAGCGTCCCAAGGGACGCATTGCGGTCGTATTG
>CDYL01009076.1_pt1 | contig 20089 bp, 18 predicted proteins | sample 557761 | NCBI WGS metagenome assembly CDYL01 (sample SAMEA3182104, study PRJEB8094) | gut metagenome | biome: human; feature: gut; material: Stool; isolation source: human stools | place: Canada | collected 2013-02-12 | reverse complement strand
AAGGTCAAAGACATTGGCATGATGCTGAACGTGACCTGCTGCGACGACTGGGAACAGGTTATGGAGGGATAAGATGTACGCGATAAAAAAGTTTGATGAAGGGGAAGCGGAATACAGTGTCCTTCTGCGGCGGAAGCTGGAAGAGGCAGAGGCGATGCTTCTGAAGCTGAACCCGAGCCGGGAAAGAAGCCTTGCACTGACGAAGCTGGACGAGGCATTGCTATGGGCGAACGCCGCGATCGCGGCTGCCGGCGTCAGCACGGACCGAGAGAGCAGCGCAGCATCGGAAGCGGCCGAACAGTCGTGGGCGATGATGTCTGCCCCGGTCATGAAAAAAGAAATCGCCATCGATATTCCGAAAGAGATTCGTCTGGGAGAGCCCATTTGCGATATATCCACGATGATCTGCAATTCGATGAACAACAAGACTCAAGCGATTGGCTCCAAACGATGATGGGCCGCCCTGCCGGGCAACGAAAACAGAGGAGAAATCAAAATGGAACAGAGAGATTTTATGACCCGCGCAAAGCAGCTGGTGGTGGACTACTTCAACAGTCATGTGGACGTGACCGACGGCAAGAAGCTGACGATGGAGGATGTGTTCATCGTATGGTTCTCGAAGACTTTGCAGAACTGGAAGGCGCTTGTGAGCACCACTGTATCCGACGGCATGTACTATGAGATCACCCACAATGGCGACAAGAAGGAGACCTACCTTGACGTGTATAAGAAGTGGGAGAACCAGTGCATTGCGGACGGGGACACTGCACGTTAACGGAGGAGTGGCATGGACAGCATCCTGACAAGCGTAAAAAAGCTGCTGGGGATCGCCGAGGAATGCGAGGACTTTGATGCAGACATTGTAATGTATCTGAACAGCGTATTCATGGTGCTGACCCAGATGGGGGTAGGGCCGAAAGAAGGCTTTGCCATTACTGGAAAAGAGGAACGTTGGAGCCAGTTTATTGCCGACCCGGTGAAGGCGGCAGCCGTGAAAGCATATGCCGCCATGAAGGTGCGGCTGATGGGCTTTGATGTGCCCCAAAGCAGCTCTACCCTGGACGCACTGAAAAATGCCGCTGCTGAAATGGAGTGGCGGCTGAACGTGGAGCACGACGACACATGGCCAGCAGTGTAACAAAGCGGTGGATCGAGCGACTGACTGAAACACCTGTAAAAAAGCAATGGCTTGATGCGGTGATGAAGGATTTTTGCACAGACTGCGCACGGTGTGGGACCTGCGAATGCCCTGAAATGGAAGCGTGTTTCTATACCCTTGACAAGACCTTTTACCGCCCAAAGTAAGGGCTCCTACCTTATTATAATAGGAGGTTAGAAATATGGCGCTCTCGAACACGGCCACGCCGATCTACTACGGCCGTTTTCGGGAGGCCGTAATGCGTGGCGAGATCCCCGTATGTCGGGAGATCAGCATGGAGATGAACCGGATCGACGACCTGATCGCAAACCCGGGGATTTACTACGATGATAAAGCCGTAAACGGTTTTATTGCTTTTTGTGAGGATGAGCTGACTCTGACCGATGGCGGAGACGTGAAGCTTCTGGACAGCTTTAAGTTATGGGCCGAAGAGATCTTTGGCTGGTACTACTTTGTGGAACGAAGCGTGTATGTGCCTCATGAGCACGGCGGAGGCCACTACGAGACCCGCAGGATCAAGAAGCGTCTGGTGCAAAAGCAGTATCTGATCATCACCCGTGCAGCGGCGAAGACCATGTATCTGGAGTTTCTTCAGGCGTACTTTCTGGTGGCGTATACCACCACGACCCGACAGGTGACCACTGCCCCCACCATGAACCAGGCAGAGGAAGTGCTGGCTCCGCTGCGGACTGCTCTGGCCCGGGCCAAGGGGCCTGTGCTGAAGTTTATGACCGAAGGGAGCCTGCAGAATACCACTGGGTCGAAGGTGGATCGGGTGAAGCTGGCCAGCACAAAGAAGGGCATCGAGAACTTTGTCTCCAACAGCCTGTTGGAGGTGCGGCCTATGACCATTGAGAAGCTCCAAGGCCGTCGAGACATGGTGGCCACAGTGGACGAATGGCTGAGTTGCGACATCCGGGAAGACCCAATCGGTGCCATCGAGCAGGGTGCAGCCAAGAACGAGAACTATCTCATTGTGGCGGCCAGCTCTGAGGGTACGGTACGAAATGGATGCGGTGACGACATCAAAATGGAATTGATGCAGATCCTGAAGGGAGAATACATCAATCCCCACGTCTCCATCTGGTACTACAAACTGGACTCTATTGACGAAGTCGGCAAACCGGAGATGTGGCTGAAGGCGAACCCGAACCTCGGAAAGACCGTGACCTACGAGACCTACCAGCTGGACGTGGAGCGCGCAGAGAAATCGCCCAGCTCCCGGAATGATATTCTGGCAAAGCGCTTCAACCTGCCCATGGAGGGATATACCTATTTCTTCTCGTACGAGGAGACGCTGTGTCATCGGCACCGTGATTTCTGGCAGATGCCATGCGCTATGGGAGCTGACCTGAGCCGGGGCGACGACTTCTGCGCCTTTACGTTCCTATTTCCGCTTTCCAACGGATATTTCGGGGCGAAGACGCGGGACTACATTACCAGCTACACCCTAAGTCAGCTGCCCATCTCCAGGCGGCAACAGTATGAGGAGTTCATGCAGGAGGGGACGCTGTTCGTCTTTGACGGAACCATCCTCGACATGATGCAGGTATACGACGACCTTGACGCCTTTATCCAGCAGAACGAATACGACATCCGGGCCTTCGGGTATGACCCATACAACGCAAAGGATTTCGTGGAGAGGTGGGCGACCGAGAACGGCAACTTCGGCATCACCAAGGTCATTCAGGGCGCGCGGACGGAAAGCGTGCCGCTTGGCGACTTAAAGAAGCTAAGCGAGCAGCGAAAGCTCATCTTCGACGAAAAGCTGATGCAGTTTGCCATGGGGAACTGCGTGGCACTGGTGGACACGAATGGAAACCGGAAGCTCTACAAACAGAGGCAGGACCAGAAAATCGACGCCGTGGCCGCCATGATGGACGCCTATGTAGCGTGGAAACAGAACCGGGATGCATTTGAGTGAGAATTATGCCACCTGAATAATCGTGATTACGAGACAGACGGAAAGAAGTGTGCCCCATATATCTTCAATGATGCCCTGTGCTAGAAAAAGAGCAGCATGAGGTTCATGCAGGCTATCAAGATATTTTCCGAGCAAGACCAACACAAGAGATCTGGCATCAAGAAAAGGCACAAGTGCATCATGCTTTATTGCTTCCGTCAGAAGCTCATCCAGAGATAGTCCATCTTTCTTGATTTTACTCAACAAAAAGTTCCCGAAGATCTTTTGGAAAAGCACCAAGAAGATATTGACCAGGAACATTCGGATTTTAGAAAAGAGATCTCAGGAAATAAAAAATCTGAATGATAGAACACCGCAAAACGCATCGACTTAATGGCCGGTGCGTTTTTTGTTTGCAAAGGAGGTAAAGTGTGACTGTTTATAATGATGAACTGTACCATTGGGGTATCAAAGGCATGAAGTGGGGTGTGCGGCGATACCAGAACCCGGATGGTACTTTGACATCTGCCGGGAAAAAGCGATACTCTTCAGATGACTATAAAAACGGCATCAAGAAAGCCGGAAATGTTGCCAAACAGCTTTTGAAGGATACTGCTCATCCGATGGACAAGAATGGCTGGACAAATCGTCCGAAGTCTGATCCTAACCCTTGGTATGGAAGCCAAAGAAAAGTTGCAGAAAAGCTTGAACGCCATTCGACGAAGGCTCGTTCCAACAATCCCAAAAAGATGACCGATGAAGAGCTGAATCAGCGAATCGCCCGGATGCAGAAAGAAAAGCAGTATATGGAGCTGAAGAAGAGCACGTCACCTGGTAAGGCTTATGTGACTGATCTGCTGAAAACTGCTGGCAATAAAATCGTTGGTGGTGCAGCCGGTGCAATCGGTGGCGTGGCTGGCAAGGCGGCTGTAGATGCAGTGCTGAATCACTATGGCGATATCGCTGTGGCTGCCGTAAATGCGACTGGGAGCGATGCTTTGAAAAAAGCCGTTGTAACGGCCGCAATGGCTTCGGCTGTAAAGAAGTCCTGATCTGGAGGAAATCAAAATGGCATCACAAACCTTTGGCTCCAGACTGAGACACGCCTGGAATGCGTTTTTGAACCGGGACCCTCCAGGGAAGATATACTACGGCGGCGGATACAGCTACCGCCCCGACCGGGTGCGGATGAACCGGACAAGCGACCGCACCATCATTTCGGCCATATACACCCGCATCGCTATGGATGCAGCAGCCATTACCATCAATCACGTAAGGCTCGACGAAAACGGACGCTACAGCGAAACCATTTCGTCGGGCCTTGATTCTTGTCTGAACCTTTCCGCCAACATTGACCAGACCGGACGGGGCATGCGGTTCGATATGTTCCTGTCCATGCTGGATGAGGGCGTCATCGCCGTGGTGCCGGTGGACGTGGAGCTGAACGAAGCGACCGGCGAAATGGACATCCAGTCCATGCGGGTGGGCAAGGTGAAGGAGTGGTACCCTGCCGACGTGCGGGTAGAGCTCTACAACGAGAAGACCGGCCAGAAGGAAGAGGTGACCCTGCCGAAGGACCGGGTAGCCCTGATCGAGAACCCCTTCTACGCCGTGATGAACGAGCCCAACGGAACCATCCAGCAGCTGACCCGGAAGCTCCACCTCATGGACGTCATCGACGAGCAGGTGGGAGCCGGGAAGCTCGATCTTATCATCCAGCTGCCCTACGTCGTGAAGAGCGAGGCCCGCAAGAAGCAGGCCTTGGAGCGGCGGCAGGAGATCGAGGACCAGCTGGCAGGCTCGAAGTACGGTGTGGCTTACACGGACGGCACGGAACACATCACCCAGCTGAACCGCAGTCTGGAAAACAATGTTCTGAAGAGTGTGGAATACCTGACCAACATGGCATACAGCCAGTTGGGTATCACACCGGAGATCATGAACGGCACTGCGGACGACAAGGTGATGACTAACTACGAGAACAGGACCATCGAGCCCATCGTAGCGGCCGCCGTGGATGAGTTCAAACGGAAGTTCCTGACGAAAGAGCAGCGAGATGAAAAGAGTGAGAGTGTGCTGTTCTTCCGCGACCCGTTCAAGCTGACGCCGGTGTCGGCTGTGGCAGAGATCGCAGACAAGTTTACCCGCAACGAGATCATGACCTCGAACGAGATGCGGCAGGCCATCGGCATGAAGCCCTCGAAGGACCCGAAGGCGGATGAGCTGCGGAATGCGAACATCAGTCGGTCGAACGAGGAAGCTGCAGGACAGCAGCAGATCGTTGCGGACGGGAAAGATGCAGATGCAAGAATGCTTGGATATTAGAAAGGGGATGCTGAATTTCAAAATGGCTATCGATTATGATTGCAGTGGATGGGCTACGAAGGCCAACACCCGCTGTTACGACGGACTGACCATCGCGCCGGACGCCTTTAAGGAGTGCGACGGCAAGACCGTGCCGATGGTGTACAACCACGACCACTCGAGCGTGGACAATGTCATCGGCCACTGTCTGCTGAAAAACCGGCCCCAGGGCGTATACTGCTACGCCAAGTTCAACGATACGGACACCGGCCGGACGGCCAAGGCCTGCGTGGAGAACGGCGACCTGAACGCCTTTTCCATCTATGCCAACGGTCTGCAGAAGGTGGGGAAGACCGTGAAACACGGCTTTATCCGGGAAGTAAGCCTCGTACTGGCAGGCTGCAACCCGGGTGCGCTCATCGACGAGGTAGTGAAGCACAGCGCCGATGAAGATTACGATGAGGGCGAGGCCTTTATCTACAACGACGAGGGCCTGAGCCTGACCCATGGGCTGGACCCGGAGGGCAACCCGCTTGAGGAGCTGACCCACAGCGCCGACGACGGAAACGACACGAAACAGGAGGATGCCGGAATGGCGGACGAAGAGAAAAACGGTAAGACACTCAAGGAAGTGTACAACAGCATGACCGACGAGCAGAAAGAATGCTGTCATGCGCTTGTTGGCCTTGTAATGGAAGCGGCAGACAGCGAGGCCACCCTGCCCAGCCCGGATGAGCTGATCAAGTTGATCACCGACACCGAGGCTGCCGCCTAATAACGGGACAAAGGAGAAGAAAAATGCTTAAGAAGACGATGACCACCGTGGATTTCGGTGGTACCGAGAGAACGGAAGACTACTACTTCAACCTGACCAAGGCGGAGATCATGGAGATGCAGCTTTGCACCGACGGCGGCTTTGTGGAGACGGTGAAGAAGATCGTGGAGGCAAAGAATCAGCTTGAGCTGACCCACCTGTTCAAGAAGATCATCTGCGCCAGCTATGGTGTGCTGAGCCCCGACGGCAGGAAGTTCGTGAAGAACCAGCAGGTTCTGGACGACTTTATGGCTACCCAGGCCTACAGTGACCTGTACATCGAGCTGCTGAGCGGCGACGGCAAGGCTGCCGAGGACTTTGTGAACGGCATTCTGCCCAAAGACCTGACCAATGAGGCCGCTAAGGCCCCTGTTTCTCAGCCCGGCCTTGCTGTGCTGAACCCGTAACCTGATGATACCGAACCGTGCTTTGCGTACTGCATAGCACGCTGCCCACACATTTGATGCCAGGAGGAGCAGACGATGCTGACCATCAAAATAGCCGGAACACAGAGCTGGGACCCACAGAAGGCCGAGTTCCGGTACGGTGAGCCCGTTGAGCTGAGGTTAGAGCACAGTCTGCTCTCCCTGGCTAACTGGGAAAGCAAATGGCATATTCCGTTTTTGTCGAACGTCGGAAACCTGACGGCTCAACAGCAGATGGACTATATCCGCTGTATGACCGTGACGAAGGGGGTTGACCCCGAGGTATACCGGCGGCTGACGAGAGAACAGATGAATGCCATTAACATATATATGGACGACCCCATGACCGCTACCTGGTTTCGGGGCGAGCCAAAGCCGAACGAGCCCAGGAACGGGAAGACTGTAAAGCAGAAGCCCCGCCCCAGGCGAGGAGGCACAGAGACCACTGCGGAGGTGCTGTATTACCAGATGTTCCAGCTTGGGATCCCCAAGGAATGTGAGAAATGGCACCTGAACCGGCTGCTGACGCTGCTGCGGGTGGGCCAGGAAGCCAACAACCCGCCCCGGAAAATGAGCAAGGCCGAGGCAATGGCTCAGCAGAGGATGCTGAATGAGCAGCGGAAAGCAAAGCTGCACACGAGGGGGTAAGAAATGCCAAAGGTGATCGTGTGCCGACAGAAAGGCGACTGGAAGAAAACAAAGGGATTTTTGAAGCGGTGCTCGGCGCTGAAGCTGGACGATATTCTGGCTCAGTATGGCCGGGAGGGGGTAGAGGCGCTGTCGAGGGCCACCCCCAAGGACACCGGGAAGACCGCCGCAAGCTGGAGCTATGCCGTACACCGGGACGAGAACAGCATCACCATTACATGGTCCAACTCCAACATCGTGGATGGAGTGCCCATTGCGGTGATCCTGCAATACGGACACGGCACCCGGAATGGCGGGTATGTAGAGGGAGTGGATTACATAAACCCGGCAATGCGGCCTATTTTTGAGAGGATCGCAGAACGGGCATGGGGTGAGGTGAGAACAGAATGAGCCGTGAAGTAGACCAGCGTGTTGTAGAACTGCAGTTCAACAATGCGAACTTTGAGAAAAACACAAAGAAGTCCATGGACTCCATCGACCGGATGATGGAGAAACTGCAGTTCAAAGGGGCCGAAAAGGGCTTTGAGAAGCTGGATGCGGCTGCGGAAAAAGTGGATTTTGCCACCATGAACCGCTCGCTGGACACCTTGCAGCAGAAGTTTTCGGCTCTGGATATTATGGCCGCCACGGTATTGGTGAACATTACCAGCAAGGCCATGAATGCCGGCGAACGATTGGTGAAGAGCTTGTCACTGGATCAGATCACCAGCGGATGGAATAAGTACGCAGAGAAGACCTCGAACGTGCAGACCATCATGAACGCCACCGGCAAGAGCATCGATCAGGTGAACGGCTACCTGAACAAGCTGATGTGGTATTCGGACGAGACCAGTTACAGTTTCAGCGAGATGACCAGCGCGCTTTCGCAGATGACGGCGGCGGGCGGCAATATCGATAAGATGATCCCTATGATCATGGGTATTGCAAACGCCACGGCAGATGCGGGTAAGACTGGCTTTGCGTTCCAGAGCACCATCCGGAACCTGACCCAGAGCTACAGCGCAGGACACTTACAGTTACAGGACTGGAAGAGCCTGAACCTGATGGGCACGGCGACGAAAGCCCTGAAACAGGAGCTTATCGACACTGCGGAGGAGCTGGGGGTCATCAAGAAGGGTGAAGTGACCATCGCCAGCTTTGAGTCGAGCTTGCAGAAGAAATGGGCCAACACGGAGGTCATGGAAAAGACCTTCGGGAAGTATGCTTCCATGATGGAGGCGGCCTATGAGCTGACCCAGAAGAACAAAGGTATGACCAGCTCGGAGGCGCTGGAACAGCTGAAAGGGCAGTACGGAGAGCTGGCAGAACGCGCCGCCCTCGCTGCCCAGCAGGCCACCAGCTTCGCGCAGGCCATCGACTCCACAAAAGACGCCGTCAGTTCAAAATGGATGGCCGTCTTCGAGACTCTCTTTGGCAACAAGGAAGAGGCAACCGACACCTGGACGGAGCTGGCGAACCGGCTGTATGACATCTTCGTGCCGTCCATCGACGCCCTGAACGACCGGATGAAAGCGGGCCTCGACACCGGCTGGCAGCAGATGCTCTCGAACGAGCTGGGTGACCAGGGCAACGCCTACACCTATGCACTGGAGCAGGTAGCACTGGCTACTGGCGCTCTGACGGAAAAGCAGATCGAGGAGGCAGGGAGCTTCGGCGCGGCCCTGCAGGAAAATGGCGTGAGCGCCGATACGCTGCGGCAGGCGCTGGACGAAGCCCGCACCAGCACCGAGAAACTGCTGGCCCTGAGCGATAAGGAGCTGGACGCGCAGGGGTACGACAAGGACGCCATACAGAAGGCCCACGACCAGTTCGTGAAACTGAACGAGGCTGTTCAAAATGGAACACTGGACCTCGAAGGATATGCTGAGGCCATCGGAAGGGTATCGGGCCGGGAGCACCTGATACAGGGGCTTTGGAACATCATGGACGCCATCGGGAAGCTGGTTACGCCCATCAAGGAGGCCTTCAACGAGATTTTCCCGCCTGCAGACGGCGACCGAATCTATACAATCGCCGAACGGTTCGACCTGCTGACCCAGAAGCTCATCATCTCGGATAAGACGGCGGCGAACATCAAGAAGACGTTTGAGGGTGTATTTTCAGTCATCCGTGTTGGCGTGAACATGCTGAAAACCGTCGTACAGACAGCGGCAAATGTTCTTAGTGCGGCAGTCCCTCTTGGCGATGTCCTGCTTGGAATGACTGCCAGCATCGGAGGATTTGTATCCTCGGTAGATGAAAGCCTTGACCCGCTGGAAGCACTTGGCTCGATGATCACTGGTTTTGTCCAGACCATTGCACCGGTGCTTTATTCTTTTGGAAAAGAGGCTGACGTAGTATTTTCTAATTTTGCAAATGGAGCAAAAGATGCTTTCAACAGCTTCGATCCGGAAAGGATGAAAGACTTTATCACCGGAGGGTTGAGCGTCGGTATTCTGGCCTCTGTGAAGAGCTTCCTCGATGGAATCAAGTCTGTCGGGGAAAGTGCAAAAGGTATTATCGGAGGCATTAAAGATACTATCGATTCACTCGGTGAAGCAATCGATGCATGGAAAGAAGCGAAAAAATCGGAAACACTGATCACGATCGCGAAATCTATCGGTATCATTGCAGCATCGCTTGCTGTTGTATCAATGATAAAACCGGAACGACTGAGTGCTTCGATGGAGGCGATGACCGGAGTGTTTCTGGGGCTGCTCGGTGTGATGAAAGCACTTGCACTCATTTCGAAAGAAGTAAGCTCTTTGAAACTAATGGCTGTAAGCACGGGAATGATGGCAGTTTCGTCTGCAGTCCTTGTGCTGTCCGGTGCGCTGAAAGTCATTTCTACCATTGACAAAAGTAATCTTCTTGCAAGTGTTGCAGCGCTTGGCGGAGTAATGGCCGGACTTACTATTGTAGGTGCTGTACTCTCCAAGGATGAGGTAAGATTTCTGAAGGGAGCAGCCGGACTTATCGCTTTTGCAGGTGCTGTCGGCATTCTCGCAACGGCACTCAAAGCACTTAGCGGTCTAAAACTGGAAGAAATGGCGAAAGGGCTTGGAGGTATATCCGGAATCGCAGCAGTTCTTGTTTTAGCAGCAAAGCTTATGAATGGCGTAAAATTCGGCATCGGAAACGGTGCTGCGTTTTTAATGCTGGCGGGCAGAATGAACCTGTTGGTATCGGCCTTCAAGAGCTTTGGCGAGATGAACTGGACTGAGATCGGGAAGGCACTTACAACAGCAGGTGCCAGTATCGGCGTTTTTGTGCTTGCATTGAATCTCGCGAAAGGAACTCTCGGAGCGGCCGTGGCGCTGACAACGATGGCCGCAGCTGTGAACCTGCTTGTACCGGCGATAAAAGAACTTGGCTCGCTGAGCCTAACCGAAATGGGCATGGCGCTTCTTGCCGTTGCGGGCGCATTCACCGCCCTTGGTGTTGCTGCAGTGATCCTTGCTCCTCTGACACCGGTCATCGTTGCATTGTCACTATCTATCAGCGCTCTTGCACTGAGCATCGGTGCATTGCTGGCACTAAATTCGGCAGCCATGTTTATTGGGAATCTGGCATCCAGTCTTACTCTGCTCCAGAATCTTAATTTCCAGGTCTTTATCGAAGCCTTGAAATCGGCGGCATGGCTGGTTGTTGAATTTATTACAGGAATCATCAAGGGGTTGGCAGAAGTTGCTTCGACGCTGGCGACTTCCATTGCCAAGATCATAGAAGCAGTATGCTCTGCTATCGTTCTTTCTGCACCTGCCATCGGAGAAGCACTTTATGCAGCAGGCACCACGCTGATCGATGTTATCATCAAACTTCTCGATTATATTTGGGTGAAATGTGAGCCCGCTCTCAATGACCTCTGGGACAAGTTTACCGGATTGGTCAAGAAAAAGGCTGAGAATTTCAGTCTGCTCGACCTGCTGGGGCTGAAGTGGAAAAACCCATTTGCGCCTTTCCTCGACGAACTGGAGCATGGCGACAGCTTTATGGCAGGGCTCTATCAGCAGATGACCGGCACGGGCAAGTATGCGACCGAAGGATTTGCTAATGGTGAGACTGACAAAGACGCCATCGCACAGGTGAAGCAGGCCAGTTCGAATGTGGCGAATACAGCTGTAGAGACCATGAAAGATGACCTCGACCAGCATTCTCCCTCCAAGGTCATGGCCGAAATTGGCCGGTTTGTGACACTGGGACTGGCGGAAGGCATCGGCGACCAGAACGCACTGGCGAAGGCGAAGGCTGCCATGCTGAACGTGGCCACCGGCATCCGTACCGTCTTTACGAACTTCTGGGGCATCCACTCGCCAAGCGACCTCGCCATGAGCGATGCGGAGAACATCCTCGAGGGCGCGGTGCTGGGAATGTGCGACCCGGAAGCACGGCAGAAGCTCTACGACGAAAGCTACAACGCTGCCTCCGAAGTGAAGGGCGGCGTGGGAAAGGCGCTGGACGAGGCGGCCACGCTGGTGCAGGACAAGATGCAGGGCATCTACGCTGCATTCAAAATGGACCCTCTGGGGAGCGGCTCGAATCCCCTGAGAAATGGCGTTGAGACGGCCAGGAAGCAGTTTGAGACGGCCATTCAGGACTCGACGCTTATCCCTGGCAAGAATGGTATCCAGACGGCGAATACGGATACAACACGGGGCGTGAATGACATTGCTGCGGCCGCTAAGAGCAGGCTTGCAGGCTACTTTGGCGCATTCGGAGACTATTACAAGAAAGCGGTCGACGACATTACGCCGGGTACGACCGACCCGACTACCAAGACGAAGGCTTCCAAGACCGGAAAGAGCCTTGCGGAGACCCTTGCAGAGGAGTACAGCAAGAAGCTGAAGGCCAACAAGTACCTGCAGGATGCGCTGAGCAAGGAGACCGCCCTGTGGGAGCTGCAGAGCGAGCACAGCGTGACCAACGAGGAGCTTCTGGCAAAGCGGACTGAGGTGGTGACCAAGCAGATCGAGCTGCAGGCAGACCGAGTGGCCATTGCACAGCAGCAGTACGATACCCTGCTGGCCCGGGTAGGTGCCGGGAACGACAAGACCAAGGACGCCTACAACACCCTGCTGGATGAGAAGGCCAATCTGGAGAAGCTGAGGCAGAGCCGCCACAGCGACATTTGGGGCGATGTACTGAGCCGGTATGAGAACGACGCCAAGACCGCCGAGGATGAGTACGACCTGTGGGTATCCATGTACGAGGACACCGCCACGGTAGCAGAGCGCTCGAACCGGCAAATGATGCAGATCAACAAAAAGATTGATGCACAGGCCAAGGTGGTAACGGCTGCCGAGGAGGAATATACCAAGCTCAAGGAAGAGTTTGGGGAGCAGAGCCAGCAGACCCAGGTGGCATACCGGAAGTATCTGGAAGAGCAGAAGGAGCAGCAGGAGCTGATCAACGAGCTTGAGAAGGCCCAGCTTACCCAGTTTGCCAACCAGATCACCCGATACGAGAAGGAAGCCAAAATCGTATCGAACCGGCAGAGGATGTTGGAAAAGCTGTACGACGACGGCAGCCTCTCGGAGCGGGAAAGCGCTTATGAACAGGCGGTGGAGAAGTACGGCGAAGGCTCCAAGGAAGCCCGGCGTGCTGCCATGCAGGGAACCATGAGCTCTCTGATGGGTGTGGGCGCTGCCATGCGCAACATGAGCACCTCGCTGAAAAAGCTGACGGAATACCAGAAGACCTATGACTTCTACGTAGCCCAGGGCAAGAAGGACAGCGAGGAGGCTCTGGACGCACTGGCAGAGCTGCAGGACGAGCAGTACAACTTTGTGGGATTTGCGGAGAGTCTGGCCTCGGCGTTTGACATGAGCGAAAACGGCAAGCAGGCCATGATGCAGTTGGGATACACCATCTCGAAGAACTGGAAACCCATCTACAACGGGTTCAACCAGGTATGGAAGAAGATAAACCCGGCCTTTGCAGAGAGCCTGACCAACCTGATCGGCTTGTACTCACGAGAGGGTGCCAGCGAGACCATGGCCGCCACCATGAACGCTGTGGTAAGTGCCATGCGGGGCGACTGGGGCAGTGCGGTGGCCAGCGGGCTTACGGCTGTGCTGGACATTGTAGGCACGGACTTTGGCCGGACTCTGAGCGAGGCCATTGGGAATGCACTGCGGAGCGCTTTTAGCGGCAACGGCCTGTTTGCCCAGCTTCTCTCGAAGCTCTTGGGAGGAATGAACCCGGGAGGCTCCGGCGGCGGAGGATTCTTCTCCAAGGCTTTGGACTTTATCAAGAGACTTCTGGGCCGGAAGAGCACCGGCGTTGCCGGCGGAGGAAGCGGGATCTCAAAATGGCTCAGCGCCGGGAAGAGTGCTCTGGGCCTTGGAAAAGCCGCAAAGGCCGCCACAGACCTGGTGCCGGTACTGAGCAGCGTGGGGACTGCCACCGCCAATGTGGCCTCCGGTGTGACCACCGTTGCCAAGGCTGCGGGAGCCGCCAAGGTTGCTGCCACCGCTGCCGGAGCTGCCACCTCGGGAACTCTGGCCAAGGTGGGCATGGGCGTTGCCAAGGTGGCCGCCAGCCTCGGCCCTCACGGACTGCTGGTGGGTGCCTGCGTGGCAGGTGCGGCCCTGGTAGGCACTGCCGTGGTGAAGAACTGGGACAAGGTAAAGGCCGGTATCGGCAAGGCCTGGGACTGGATCAAGGAGAAGGCTTCGGGACTCTGGGACGGCATGAAGCGCATCGGCTCGAACCTCGTGAGCGGCCTCGGAAAAGGCGTGAAAGCAGGTGCAAAGACCTTTGGCAGCTTTATCATCTCGCCCTTTGCAGGCATCATCAGCGGCGTGAAGAAGCTGTTTGGCGTCCACTCGCCCTCGACGGTATTTGCCGGGATCGGTGGCTACCTGATGGAAGGTCTGGCGAACGGCATCACGAACACCTCTGATGGCGTGGACCGGAGCCTTGAGGCCGTGGCAGATGGTGCTTTGGATATTGCCCAGAGCAGCGCCATGAGACTGCTGGACGTGCTGAACGACGAAAGCGACCCCAGCATCCAGCCAGTGGTAGATCTGACCAATGCAGAGAACGCTCTGGACTGGATGGACTCCCGCCTGGCAGGAGACCGGGCCGTGACCCTGAGCGCAACCCGCTCGGCAAACCTTGCCGGGACGGTGAACCAGAACGCCAATCGTCAAAATGGAAAAGCAGACCCCAACGACCCGGAGGCCCTGTCGGCCAGCGGGAACCGTGATGTGGTGGATGCGATCCAGAGCATGGGCGAGCGGATCGACGGTGTGGCAAGGGCTGTGGCCGGCATGAAGGTCGTGATGAACAGCCGGAAGCTGGTAGGCGAGATCAAGACCGACATGAACACCGCCCTTGGCGAACTGGCGGAGAGAGGACGGTAAGGATGGGTATTGGCAGAGACGTGACCCCGGAAGGGGCAGAGCTGTACACCCGGCTGACCTTCCATATCCCCGCCGAAGCTCCGGTGAAGAGCTTTAGCACCGACGAGCTGATGCTGATCCCGGCAGACCCGCTGACGGTGGCTCCCTTTGAGGAGCAGATCCGCACCCTGGAAGCAGCCCCCTGGCACGGCACCATTGAATATGCCCCGCTGGAGAAGCGGGTGTTCAAGAATGCTGAGGGGAGCTGGACATTTTACTATGAACCGGACGGCAAGAGCCACACCTTCTGGGACTGTTACGGAGACATCCACCGGGAAGAATCCGATGGATGGATGGTGACAGACAGCACATGGCTTGCCACTTACCACGCCCTGCTGTACTATCTGCAGGGTCGGAGAGTGCTGGTGGACGTGCCGGACGGAAAAGGAAACATTACGAGCTACCGGGGGAGATGCTGGGTAAGCAGCTATGCCTCCGACTCTGACGGCAGGATCAAGGCCGTGATCAGCTACAGCCTTGCACCGCCCGAATGACCGAGAAAGGGGGACCAGATGAAGACGATACCACATGGGATCACCATTGGTGACACACATACCTGGAGGGATCTTTATCTGATCCCTGTTTGTCGGCCGATCGTGCAGCCGCCTACGGAAAAGACCATGACCCTTGAAGTGGAGGGCATGAGCGGCGTGGCTGACCTGAGCCACGGACTGACAGGGTACCCGGTGTTCAGTGACCGGGAAGGAAACTGGCAATTCTACGTAGACACCGACCGGTGGAGAGAGAAAAACAACTTCTGGGGGCCGGTGGGAAACCTGGCGTACCAGGATATTATGGCCCGGCTGAAGGAAAAGATGGCCCGGCCGTTCCAGACGCGGATCGTTCTGGACGACGACCCGCTTTTTTACTGGGTGGGACGCATCTGGGTGAGCGAGGCTCCCAGCCAACAGTACAACCACACCAAGATCACCCTGCAATACCGGCTGTACCCCTACAAGTACCTGCTGGCAGAGGACGGAGACGACTGGCTGTGGGACCCCTTTTGCTTTGAGACCGACCTGGCCACCGTGAAGATGCACGGCGTGACCCTGCCGGCCGGGACGAGAGAGACGTTTCCGCTGGTATTTACGGACAAGCCCAGCGCCGTGTTTGTGACCAGCAGTGGAGCGGCGACCTCGAACATGCAGAATCAAAATGGAGTGGACTACACCCTGCTGAGCCAGGAGTCCATGCCCACGGCCCGCTTTGACTACCTGAAGACCTACAGCTCCGGGGGTACGAGCTATGAATGCCGGCTGCAGACCCTTGTGATGCCTCTGGTGACAAAGCAGTACGACATAGCCGTTATGGGGCTGAACTTTACCGTGAGTCCTGTAAGTACCGGGACAGCTACGGTATCCATCCGGAAGAAGGGGACCAGTGTGCTGATGGCCAGTGCTACGGTGCCTATTACCAGCACAGTGAATGTTCTGTCTCAGCCGCATATCGAGCTGACGGCAGATCTGAGCGCTGAGCTTGCCAAGAACACCGCCTACGAGATCGTGGTGGAGGCCACCGGCAAGATATACGCCCCCAACATCCCCAAGGATGCCCTGACAGAGAACGACTACTTCGACTTTGGCACAGGGGCTGCGGCGCTGGCACCGGACTGCGGCGGCTTTGAGCTGTTCTGTGGGTTCGTCCGGTTTTACGCCGGTGAGGGCGCTGTGCTGAAGCCGGACGTGAAGACCAACATTGGCATCGTGGGTACTGCGCTGAACACAAACGGCCGTGTGGTGGTGGTGCAGGCGCAGGAGGACACCACGGTGAGCATCGACTACCGGCCGGCGTACCTGTAAAGGAGATATTTCAAAATGAGATATAAGGTATACGCCGGTCAGGTATCGGTGAAGTTTACCAACAGCAGCACGGCACGGTTCAACTGGACGAAAAAGGTGCTGGTGTACGACTCTTACGGCGACTCGGTGGAGGGCGAAGAGACCCAGGGCATCGTGGCAGACCCCAGCGTTGAGCTGGAGAACAAATCAGCAGGAAGCTTTTCGTGCAGGGTGCCGTATCAGGCCGAGACCCGCTTTGGCCGGGTGAAGAACCCTTACTACGACGACTTTGTGATGGGCAGCACCTGGATCATGGTGGAGGAGGACAGCGAGTGCATCTTCTTTGGCCGTGTGACGGAGTGCGAGCTGGAGTTCAATCTGGACAAGACGGTGACAGCGGACGGCATCCTGAACGAGCTGGGGCAGATCAACACCCGACTCTCGGCCAGCTCCTACAACAGCTGCTCGGAATCAAGTCTGCTTTCCATCGTAATGAATGCCGACAAGAGCCGGAAGGGGGAGAACCCTGCCAACTGCATGATGCGGGGTAAGGTGACGGTGGTCAACCGTTCGGTGGACACCAGTGATAGCGGTGACCAGTTTGGCAGCCTGTGGAGCATCCTGAGCACCTATCTGCTGGACAAGGACGAGGGATATTTGCGGCTTCGGCTGGCTAATGACCCGGGCACCGAGGACTACTTTTTCTACTACGATTATCTGAAATCTGAGGATGTGCCCAGCACCACACAGAGCATCGAGTACGGCGTGAACATGCTGGACTTCGTGCTGAATGAGAAGTGCAGTTCCGACCTCGTGAACAGCGTAACGGCCCACGGCATCACCACGGTGAAGAAGGGCTGGTGGATCTTTAAGAAGATCAGTTACAACGCCATCTCCAGCACATCGGAGAATGCGTTGTCGATCCAGCGGTACGGCCTGCGCTCCCGGCATATTTATGTGGATGGCAAGGCCTCCAGCTACAGTACCCTGAGTTCTGCCGCCAGTGAGGAGCTGGCCAAGTACAAGCAGGAGGCAGAACCCACCCTGACCGTCCGGGCCTTTGACCGGAAGGACATGGGGGAAAAGGTGGACAAGCTGGGGTATCTGCTGCGGACCCACATCCTGAGCAACCCCCACAGCTTTGATATGTGGATGGTATGCACCAAGGTGCGCCTGCCTCTGGACGCCCCTGACAACAAGGACTTTACCTTTGGGCTGACCAGCGCCTCGCTTTCCCGGCGTCAATGGACCATCGGAAACCTGGCGGCGGTGCTAAAAGACAAGGTCGTTGGCGCTATCAGCTATCTGAACAGTGTAGGGTAAAAATTCCAAATGGACCTTCTGAAGGAGTAAGGTGATTATCGGATGAATTTTGACGAGATCATAAAGAAGATGAAGGCCGCCGTAGAAGGAGTGCGGAAGGCTATATACGGCGTGGAGGTGCGAGAATACATTGCCCAGGGCCTGGAGAATGTACTGGCGGTAGGGCAGGTAACGGTGGACTCGGCCAAAGCTGCCAAAGAGAGCGAGACCAACGCCAAGGCAAGCGAAGATGCCGCCAAGACCAGCGAGACCAACGCCAAGGGAAGCGAAACGGCAGCGGCTGCCAGCAGGGACGAAGCCGAACTCATCAAGGGGGACGCGGAGAACAGCGCCCATGAGGCGGCAAACAGTCAGGCCGAGGCCAAAAAGAGCGAAGAGGCTGCAAAGAAATACGCCGGCGATGCGGCGGCCATTGCCAACACCGACAAGACCCTCACCATCTCTGGCGCGGCGGCGGACGCTGCGGCTACCGGCGTGCGCATCAAGCTGTTGGAGATGGTGCATGGCACAGATGTAAGCGGTATCAGTTTCGTCTCGGCCTTTGACACGATGGATGGTATAGAGCTGACAGGCGTGTGGAATAAGGCGGCGTCGAGGGTTGAGTTTTAAGGGAAGGAGGATTTGAATGCAAATCAAAGACTTGGCCGTTGGTGACGGCTTTGTATACCTTAACGAAGGCAACAGCAAGGTAAAGTTTTACGTGCTGGCCCACAACTACGAGAGCGGCCTGAACGGGAAGGGGCGGACGCTGTTTTGCCGGGAGAGTCCGGCGACGAGCGGGATGCATATTGAACATGGCGGATACAGCTACATCGTCAATGATAACATTGAGGACACTTGGTACAAAAACACCTATGTGAATAAGTTTTCCGACGAAGTACGGAACTTGATCGGCACGACAAAATATATCGGTCAACATGTTCGTATGTCTTATACGCAGACCGGCGATCCGTCTAAACCAGTACTTGATAGTGACATATACGAATCAAGCTTTTTCCCCATTTCGACAGCGGAAGTCGGGGGATCGGCCTTCTCCGACGGCTCTGCGCTTTCCTCAGCCGCGATCAGCAGGATCGGCAGCATTCGAACCCGCTACGGAAGCGGCATCTGGACGAGAAGTCCATCTTGGACCTTGACGGGTAATAGCACGTCAGGCTTTCCGAGGCGCTACTACTATGCCAACGGCCAATACATATCTTCCGCAAGCGGTTCCAGACTTTCGACTGCCGAAGGCACTTACGGCAGTAGTTACGGCTACCTGCCCTGTTTCACCCTGCCGGAGACGCTGTACATCAACAAAGACGGCTTCCCTACGGAAAACCAGCCGCCGGAAGTCACTTCCGATGTGGGCGAGAGCGGCGTGGCACTGGGCGAGAAGAACGAACCGTTTGCACTGCCCTACACCGTGACCGACGGAGACGGAGACCCAATGACCATCACCGAAAAGGTGAACGGCGTGGAGCTGGCCGTCCGCGAGAACGTGGCCTCCGGCACCGAACTCACGGTACAGTGTCTGAGCGAGAAAGCCCTGTTCCAGCAGATTCTTAACGGAGAAAACACCCTGACGCTGGAAGTGGACGACGGAAAGACCTCGACAGAGTGGACAGCTACCTTTACCAAAAATGTGACCCGTGCCGTCCTCTCGCTGGCCCAGCCGCTGACGGCAGACGACACCATTACGGTGGCTGCCATGACACTGGAGGGCAGTTTCCCCACAGACCTGAGCCTCAGCGTGGAGATGACCAACAACGCACTAGACGAGGCCCCGGTGTGGGAGAACTGCACCGACATCCAGCGCGGTGAGAGCCGGGCCTTTGTCCACCACGCTTTTGCCAACAAGACCGCCGCCCGGGGCTTTGCGTTCAACTACAAGGTGATGATTGCCCGAGGCGAAAGCGGCGTCGGCGGCAATATCACCATGATCGGAGGTGTGATCGGATGAGTCTTTGCAAGATGGATAAGAGCCTGAAAGAACTCCACAAGAAGCTGGAAGAGGAGCGGATGCTCAGAGAGCTGCCCGGCCTCGTGGCGGGGATCGAGGACGCCATGTGTGAGCAGGATATGGAATCACAGGAGCGGCTGGCGGTTATCGAGGACTCGCTGTGCGAGCTGGATGCCGCCGTCAACAAGTAAGGAGGACATCAAAATGTACAAAATCTGGGCAAACCGGTTGGTCGCCGGAACCAAGGAATGGGCAGAGATGCCCACGAGCCGCCGCGCCGGGGTCAAGCGGGAGCTGGCCAAGAGGGTAGCCGACGGTGAGATCAGTGAAGAGCGGTATAAGGAGATCACGGGGGAGGACTATTACAATGGATAAACTGCTGGAGCTGCTGGAAAAGCTGGTGCGGGC
>CDYL01015595.1_pt1 | contig 21125 bp, 19 predicted proteins | sample 557761 | NCBI WGS metagenome assembly CDYL01 (sample SAMEA3182104, study PRJEB8094) | gut metagenome | biome: human; feature: gut; material: Stool; isolation source: human stools | place: Canada | collected 2013-02-12 | reverse complement strand
TGCATTGCACACAGAGCTTTTTTCTACTTTTATCACAACATAACTATTCTCATATTTGCTGCTGATTATTTTCCTAAATAATCTAATGTATTTCTGTTAAAATATTTATTTTCTTAGTTTTTATATAAAAAATCTTTAAGCAACTTTTGACTACTTATTCCTTTATTTTGGCAAGTATTTTTCCTTTTTGTATTCTATAACAAAAACATAATCAGAAAGGAGATGAACTTCTATGAAAACCAAATTACATAATTTTATAAACAAGTTACTTAGCTTTTATGCAATCTTCTTTACTCATCGTTTTTATCCGATGTAATATGCATGCAAAAGAAATATGATTCAAAATATTATATTATTTTCCCTTTTTATTGCGGCATACCTTTATCAGTTGGATAATCACTGTCGGTATAAAGCTCAGTCCGATAATCTGCGCAATCGCTGTTGCAGACAAATTTTCCACACTGAACACACTATGTAAAAATGGAACAAAGATTACCAATGCGAGGAGACAGACACCCGCTGCAAATGCCATTGTAGAAACACCATTAAGACTATACTTAGTACTCATCAGTTTTCTGTCAGAATCGAAAGGAACTTCTTCCATTCTATCCATAGACTTTCTTAATATATCCTCGTTAATGCCTGCACTTCCAAAAAATTCACATGGTTCTACCTGAATATTTCTAAACATTTCTAATAAGGCATATTCTGTAGGATCTCCGATTTCTTTACCTTCTACTATACTCGAATCATTGGTAAGTACGGCACATACAGCAGATATCTATGTGTCTGATTAGTAATGTCCAGCTCTTTAGGTTCATATACTTTATCATCAATATAAATCTGCTGCACTGTCATTTTATTCTGTGTCAGTGTTCCTGTCTTATCAGAGCAGATAACAGATACACATCCAAGACTTTCTACAGCTTTCAAATCTTTGATAATGGCATTTTCCTTAGCCTTTTTCTGTGTCCCAAACGCCTGCACAATCGTAACGATAGAGCCTAATGCCTCCGGAATCGCTGCTACCGCCAATGCAACTGCAAACAACAGAGAGTCAAGAATAGTCATTTTACGATAAATACATAAGCAAAAAACTACTGCACATATTTGTCTGGGTAAATAATGAGTATATAGGATATTTCAACAGACACTTATAACAATCCATTATATATTTTTAAATCTTCATCCTTAAACACATTAAAGATTACCTTTTTGATTCTGCTATCTTTGTCTAAATACTGCTTTACAGTGTTCGTTGCAATCTCGGCAGCTCGCTGCTGTGGAAAACGGAATACTCCCGTAGACAGGCAACAGAATGTAATGGATTCTGCACCTGTATCAGCAGCAAGCTTTAGGCACTCTGTGTAGCAGCTTGCAAGCAGAGCTTCATCTTCTTTTGTGACTTCCCACTGTATAATAGGTCCTACCGTATGAAGAATATATTTTGCCGGAAGATTGTATCCCGATGTTATCTTTGCTTTGCCGGTCTCTTCTTCATGTCCCTGCTTTGTCATAATCTCATGCATTTTCAGACGCAGCTCAATTCCTGCATAAGTATGAATAAAATTATCAATACAGGCATGCATCGGCGAAAAGCATCCAAGCATCTGTGAGTTGCAGGCATTTACGATTGCATCACATTTCAGTGTCGTAATATCACCCTGCCAGATATATAATCTCGAATCGGATCTGACAGGTGCAAGCGCGGCAGAATCTGTGATTCCACGCTCTATATTTCTTTCTGCAAGATACTCATCCTGTATTTTCAAAAAATCATTACTGATTGGTCTTGGCGGTCTGACATTCATAAGTGAGCGAAGCAGATTTTCCTGCCCCTGCTTATCCGTAGGAATGTTCTGGCTGCCAAACCGTATTTCTTCTTTTAAAAGGTACTGAATCAGATATTCTCTTCGCTCATCCTGTGTCATAATAATCCTCCATTCTTGCGCTGCTTCTAAGCGCATTTCAAGTTTGTGCGAAGCACAAATCTTGCGTGTGAAAAATCTTATTTTTCACACTAGCCCCCTTATATCAGCAATTGCCTTTGCCATATCACCGCCAATACCGATTGCACGTTCCCCGAAGCTTTCCGGCACTACCGCTTCATCCATATTCAGACGTATCAAGCTGTATGACGAGTTCTCCCGCACCATCTTTTCAAAAGGAAACCGTATAATAATCGGCGTATTAAATCCAACTCCAAGTTCCAGAAGAACAACCTTTTTATCCTTATTCTGTTCCAGAAAATCCGCATATCTGTCGGCTGCCTCATGCCACTCTTCATCTTCCACAAAATAACTATCACAACGCAGATTCATAGCCATATTGCCGCCACACACCGGACATTTTGGTACAAGCTCTGATGGAATCAGGCAGTCTTTTCTTGCTTCATCCATTTTACGAAACAATTCTTTTGCATCATATGTCTTTTGATGACAGGCTTTCTGGCACTGGATTTTTCCATAGTCTCCCTGTGTTGCAAATATTCTTTTTTCATCAAATCCTGCTTTATAAAACTGATGATCCACATTAGTTGTAAGCACAAAATATTCTTTATTCTTTACAATATCATAAAGCTCGGTATAAAGTTGCAATGCCGGAGGATCAAAGCGGTTCATCAATGCATGTTTTGACCAGTATCCCCACTTTGCCTCCTCAGACGGATATGGATAAAATCCGGCTGCATACATATCTGTCATGTAATGCCCACCATATTTTTTTATGAATTCTCCAAAATTATCAGTAAACCTTTTACCACCATACTGGATTCCTGCTGCTGTCGATGCACCGGCTCCTGCCCCGATTATAACACAGTCTGCATTTCTTATATTCTCTGCTGCCCTGTCAATCTGGTCTTCATATGCATACTTCTGGAATACATAATCCCTTGCCGGAGTACTGCATAAAAAGCTTCTCCAGTCGACATGTCCTCTTCTGATTTTCTTAAAAGTCATAATTAACCTCTTTTCTTAATACACTGCTTCGGACAGATTTCTGCACATCTTCCGCAATGCAGACAATGATTCTGATTGATTGTAACCGGAACTGAAGATATATCAATACACTTTTGCGGACATACAGAATAACACAACTTGCATCCAATACAATCTTTTCCAACAAAATACCCTGTCTGAACTGCTTCGGTTTTCCCGATTGTTATAGTATCCCTCACAATATTTGACGGATTGCTTATATCAAAATACTCACCCTGTGCCTCATATAGCTGAAACACTTCGATTGCGTCTTTCGTATCTCCCGGATAGATTTTCTTCATATATGGATTTTTTTCAAACATAATATCAAGGTTCTTTTTCCCGATGTTCTTTATTCTTCCTCGAAGAGAAACCGCAATTTTATCTTTTGTCGCAGATATTGCCACATACTGCTGCTCCATTAACTGGTCATAAAATGCTTTTCCCTTTGCTGTAAGGAAATACACTCCTTCTTCATCATAGTACATCATATCTATGATTCTTGTCTGAGGATGTCCATCTGAACCTATCGTAGCAACTGTTGTTGAATGAATTTCATCCACCAGAAGTTTAAGATAATCCATTTTTGTCATTTCAAAGTCTCTCCTTTCAGTATCAGTGTAAGTTTTTTATATATCATCATAGTAATTGCTCCAATCACCAATCCTTTTAACATATTAAACGGCAAAGCATTGAATAGCACAACGTCCAATTTTGTCTTAATAAATTGCTGTATTGTTACTCATAAATCTCCTTTTTGTGAGATATGGCTGAATTTAAAACAGCCCGCAGGACGGGATTTCCTGCGGGACTTGTTTTATCATATCTTCTCTCATCCGGACTTTACCGTCGGTTATGGAATTACACCATATCAGCTTTTTGCTCGCAGACTATACTGCCGGTCAGGAATTACACCCCGCCCCGAAGACTGTAATTTTTTCTGTTGACTATCTTTAACTTGAGAAACACGCTTCGCAGGTTTCTCAAGTTATCACGGCAGTCGCCAAAGTATCGTGCAAGCACAAACTTTGGCTCGTTGCTTCGTGTATATTAAAATTCATAAGGTGGATTTCCAGAGAAATCTGCGATTACACCATGAGGATTTTCAAGATAAAATACCTCAAAAATAGGATTATCTGCTGTCTGGTACTGTCCCTTAACGATAGGATTGTTCATGCATCCTTCCTTTACACCCTTGTTGTCCTCAAATACTGCTTTGCCATTAAGGCGAATCCATGCGTATTCAGGTGAAGATACTGATACTTCTACCTCAGGATTTGCTAACATATCCTTGTAAACATCCTTTGTGTTGTTAGTACAGAACCAAAGCTTTCCATCCTGCTCAAAGCAGAACATAAATGGACGGCATTTTGCCTTTCCATCTCTTCCAACGGTTGCTAAATACTGAACCGGGTTTTTCTGTAAAAATTCTACTACTTTCTGCATTTTAATCTCCTTTCTTGCGCTGTCTTTTGCGCATCTCAAGTTTGTGCGTAAGCACAAATCTTGCGTATGAAAAATCTTATTTTTCATACTATTATCTCTTTGATTTGTTGTAACATTATTTGTTACATCTTATAGTTGTACTATAGCATTCGGTTGTTGTAATGTCAATAGTTACATCAAACTTTTTGTAACTTTTTTTGTTACAACTTCCTTTAAAAATTTTACATTGAATACAACAAATAAAAAAGGCTTCGGAAATTGTGATGATATAATCACGCATCCGAAGCCGTCTGTATGCTACTCTTTATCTGTATACACTGCAATATCTTTTTTCACATCAGCAAGTGTCATTTCTGAAAGTTTTTCCTCCATTGCCCTCTGTACCTCTAACAGCCTCTTATCAAGAACATTATGAATATTCTTTCCTACCGGACATTTCTGATTGGGATTCTCATGAAAATGAAACAGCTCTTCATCTGGTGCACACTCCACTGCTTTATACACATCAAGGAATGTAATCTTCTCCAATGGTCTGGTAATTGTCACACCGCCTGTCCCTCTTGCAACTTCAATAAGACCAGCAGCCTTTAATTGTTGCAATATTTTACGGACAATTACTGGATTAGTTCCAATGCTTGCTGCCATAAAATCACTAGTCATCCTCTGATCCGAAAATGTATCTATACAGGCAAACATATGGATTGCCATTGTAAATCTGCTTGAAATCTGCATTATAAACACCTCTCTTTAACAGTAGTAATCATATCAAAAAATAGATGTAATTTCAATGGTTACACTAATGTTAGATTCAACTCACAAAATCTTTACTATATTCTAATGTTAAAAACCTAATATAAATACAATCAATAGTCTGCTTTAGAAAATCGTTTTCAGTATTTTCTTTCAGTCTTTACTTATCAATATAAGCGTGTTATAATACTTCAAATTTGAACTATTCATTTTTGTAGTTTGTGATCTTATCACATAAAGATTATCTGTTTAATGTTAATACTACGAGAACTAACTATTATATGCAATCTTAATATTACTATAAGGAGGCTGATTCTCTTATGAACTCAGGAATTGAATTCGCACAAAAAATCAATCTTGCATATAACTCAGTATGCAAACCGCTTTTACATAAGTTTAATCTTCCACAGACAGCTTTCGATATTCTTATGTTTCTTGCAAATAATCCAGAATATACAACTGCAAGAGATATTGTGGAGGTAAGAAAAATCAAAGCTAATCTTGTTTCTGTCAATGTTGACAGGCTTGTGTGTGATGGTTATATCATACGAAAAGAAACCAAAGGTGACAGAAGGAAAACACAGCTCATATGCACACCTGCGGCAGAGGAAATAATTAAAGAAGGTCAGGTTTTACAGAAAGATTTTCTTGAACATCTTTTTGATAATATGGACACTGCCACTAAAGAGGCTTTTTTTTCGGGTATGAAACAGATAGAAGCTAATCTTGATAAGATACTTGAAGACAACTAGGGTCGGTGTGCACCTGACACCAAACTATTTTTATTAGAATTGTGCACAGAAAAGAGGTAAATACCTCTGCTCCTGTGTGGGCAGTCGCATTTTGCTTCGCAAAACAAGAAGGTAAATACCTCTGCTCCTGCATGGGCAGTCGCATTTTGCTTCGCAAAACAAGGAGGTATATAAATTATGTCATCATTATTTTTAACTATTATTGTAACTTTTTTTGCAGGTATGGGTGCCGGTCTTGGTACTGGATTTGCCGGTATGAGTGCCGCTGCTGTAATCAGCCCTATGCTCATTACATTTTTAGGAATGGATCCTTATATGGCTGTCGGCATTGCACTTTCTTCTGATGTGCTTGCCAGTGCCATATCAGCATATACATATGGAAAAAACAAGAATCTAGACATTAAAAACGGACTTATTATGATGGTCAGTGTTCTTATATTCACTGTTGTAGGAAGCTATGTATCAAGCCTTGTTCCATCAGCTACAATGGGCAGCTTCTCTGTATTTATGACATTTCTTCTTGGAATTAAATTCATCATAAGACCTGTTATGACTACAAAGGAAGCCATGGAGGGTGTGTCTGCTAAGAAACGTGCCATACAATCAGTTGTATGCGGCGTATTAATCGGCTTTATATGTGGCTTCATCGGTGCCGGCGGTGGTATGATGATGCTGCTTATACTTACCTCTGTTCTTGGATATGAGCTGAAAACTGCTGTCGGAACAAGTGTATTTATTATGACTTTTACAGCACTCACAGGCGCTGTATCACACTTTGCGATTGGTGGAATACCTGATATAACTGTGTGGCTATTATGTATCGTATTTACACTTATATGGGCAAGAATAGCAGCTATCTTTGCAAACAAAGCTACTCCTGAAACACTTAACCGTGCAACAGGAGTCATACTTGTTATACTAGGCATAGTAGTTATGCTTTTCTCCTACATAGGATAGTGAACAGCCTATTCCTCTTAGGTATCCTGCTGGTACTTCGTAAAGACCATACACCGGTTCATATAGAAGTATCAGCATTATTCTTAAGCCTGCCGCCTCTACAACCTACGCATCAGATGTAAAAAGTCCTGCCGTTGCTGTCTCGCCAAGCCCATTTACTGCCGCCTGCACAAATATATTGGCAAGACAGAAGACCGCTCCATAACTAAGATTACACATATTTTCCACCTCATATTCTATATTACTTGTCATTGGAATATGAAATCCATTATACTGCAAGAACATATGGCCTGCCATCAAGTCTTGTCAGCTTAAGATTTACACCATATACTTCCTCAATAAGCTGTGATGTTATAACTTCCTCCTGTGCACCTTTGGCTATTATTTGTCCATCTTTCATCGCTGCTATCTCATCACTATAATATAGTGCCTGATTAATATCGTGAAGTACCATTATTATTGTCATTTTATATTCATGGTTAAGCTTTCTTATCAGCTTTAATATTTCAAGCTGATAACGTATATCCAGATATGTTGTTGGTTCATCAAGAAACAAAATGTCTGTATCCTGTGCAAGAGCCATAGCTATCCATACACGCTGTTTCTGCCCTCCTGAAAGCTCTGCTACCTGCTTATCCTTATGCTTATATGTATTAGTTATTTCTAATGCACATCTCACTTTTTCCTCATCTAACTTCGTATCCTTAGATATACCAAATGCCATATATGGTGTTCTTCCATACGCAACCAGCTTTTCTACTGTGATATCTGCTGGTGCTGTATTATATTGATGTACTATTGCTACATTTTTAGCATAATCTCTTAACTTCATATCTGATATATCCTTTCCGTTAAGTTCAATATGCCCTGCTTGTGAATAAAGATTTTTCGTACATAAATTAAAAAGTGTTGATTTTCCACAGCCATTAGCACCTATAAGTGTCGTTATCCTGCCTTTTGCAAATGTAAGATCCAAATCCTTTAACACCTGATGTTTATCATATGAAAAAGACAGCCCGCTAATATTAAATACATTATCAGCCATAATTCTTCTTAGACCTCCTAAGCAATATAATAAAGAATGGTCCGCCAATAACGGACATAATAACCGATGCACTTATTTCATAAGGTGCTGCAATAGTTCTTCCAAGTGTATCTGCACATAACAGCATCAATGCTCCAAGCACTATTGAATATGGTACTAATACCTTATGATTGCTTCCTACTAACAACCTTGCAATATGTGGCACAATAAGTCCAAGAAAACTTATCGGTCCTATAACTGCTGTGGATATTGAAGCTAACAAAACCGCTATTACCGATACAGTTATTCTTGTCCCTGTAACATTAACACCGATTGAACGTGCAGTCTTATCTTCGAGTGCCAGCAGATTACATTTTCCAAGTACAAATACACTTGCGATAAGTCCTATTGCTGTGTATACAAACAATATTCTTACATCACTCCACGTCTTCATTGTTATATTAGCATTAACTATACTTGCGACACCTGAATAACTGCTGCCTGTACTGCTGTTAAATGCACTCATAAGTCCTGTAAACATTGCATTTACCGCAACACCAACAAGAATAATACGAAGCGGGGATAATCCTCCCTTCCACGAAAGTCCATATACCATAATAAATGCTGCCATACCTCCAATAAATGCTAATATTGGCGTATAGAAATATAACGATGGGACAAATGCTGTTACTAATACAGCTACAAAACTTGCTCCCGAACTTACACCTATAATCCCTGGATCGGCAAGTGGATTTTTCATAACTGCCTGCAACAATACACCCGATACCGCAGTTGCCGCTCCACCAAGCATAGCAACAATAATTCTTGGAAAACGCAGATCATATACTGTTGCAACCTGCGGATTATATGCAATAAAAAGTCCTTTAAATAACTGTACTGGCGTAACCTTAAGACTTCCCGTATTTACTGCATACAAAAATACAACAAGAAGTGCAGGAACAGTTATACACCATACAATTACTTCTTTTTCTTTTTTCATCTATACATCTATGCTCCTTTATTTATATATCTTTCAGCAACTACATTATCCTATTCAGAATATAATAATGGCTGTAATTCTTCTAATGCCTCAGGATAGTTAAACTTTGCACTCATTCCGAATTTATCATAAGATAAATCATATACTCTGCCTTCCTGTACTGCCTTAAAATGCTTCCATATATCATTTTGTGAGAATTCATCTGCGAACATTTTCATAACCTCATCAGGAAGAGCGTGTGCGGTTCTTAATATAATGTCTGGTTCTTTAGCCTTCATATCCTCTGTATTGGCATTAAGAAATTCCTGTCCGTCACCGTCACCATACACGTTAATTCCACCAGCAAGCTTTACAAGACTTCCAACATAACTATTATCTGTTGCAACAATGTATGAACCCGGAAGTCCCATAAGTACAAGAACTCTTGGACTTTCTTTTCCCTCATTCCTTTTTCTGTACTCTTCCATAAATGTATTATATTCATCTATAAGCTCGTCAGCTTCTTCCTGCTTTCCAAATTTTTCTCCAAGTCCCTGTATAGAAGCATACATTCCATCTACACTTTTAAGATTAAGAAAAAGTGATTTAACACCTATAGAGGCATACTTTGGCTGAAGGTCACTTTGAAGGCTGTTAGGCGAAAGCACATAATCCGGATTAAGAGAACGAATAACTTCCATATCTGGATTCATAGCAAGTCCAACCTGTGTTACATCCTTATATCTGTCGGGCAGTGTTCCTGATGTCTGGCATACTCCAACAAGACTAATGCCTAACTTATCACATATATCTGCTACCGCTGGAGAAGTTGCTATAATTCTAGTTTCCTGTAATGAACCTGTTGAAGACACACCGGCTGTATTTTCAGGGTGCTGGTCAACGCACGCTGCCGCCGTAACCATTGTTACTACCGACAGTATAATGGCTACAGCCTTTTTTAATATATTCATACTATTCTTCATTCCTTTTTTTATAAATATAATATCCAGCCCCACCCACAGCAGCTAATATTATAATTACAATAATAATTATTGCTCCTGTAAAAGAACTGCTTTGTTCTGTCTGCGTATTATCTGATAACGCAGAACTTACCTTATTACCAGATTCATCATATTCTTCAAGTCCTACAGTCTTAGCTGTATCTCTGACATTCTCACTACTCTGTGCCGTGCCTGCGGATACATTTTCTGACAATACAGATTGGTCTGTCTGTACATTACCATCTTCCTGTGCCTCACCATCTTCCTGTGCTATATTGGAATTCTCTGACATTTCAGCTGTACTATTGTCATTGTTATAACCTGATTCTGATACGTCTGATTTATTAGTTTCTGCACCATCATCACCACTGTTATTCACAGCTTGTTCTCCATTATCATTACCTGAATTATTTATATTAGAATTCTCTGTATCAGAAACTTTAGTAACTGTACTTTCATTATTATATATACTGCTGTTATCAGAATTACCATTTGATGACTTATCAACTGTAATACTTGTTATGAAATCACCTGATCCATCTTGTAAATTAGAAAATGTAATATAGAATATTACATCCCTGCCCATAGCAATTACATTCATATTACATCGTACAATAGAGTTCTCGCTGTTTACTTTCATTCTGTAATCAGCGGTATTATTAATATAATCTTCCTGCATAAGGGTGGCTGTCACTGGTGAACCATCAACCTGAAATTGTGGATTTTGTATATTATCCATAAGCTGTAACCTGACAGTTATATATGTATTACCTGATGCATCAACCTCTACTAAGGCTTTTCTATATGTAGCACTTTCTGTCATAGATTGTCCAAGTACATAAGAGCCATCACCACCTGAATCCTCTATAACTCCTGTCTGTGGATTTCTGTAATGTGGTGTTGCAGTTGCAATATATATTCCATTATCTGCGGCATATGCAGACATAGTAGTAATGCCCGCCATAAATAAGGCGAGCACCACTACCATTACACATAATGCCTTAAATGCTTTTAATACATTATGATTCATTAATTCTATTCTCCATTCTATTTACAGATTGTAATATCACTATTCTTCTTTCTTGCAATTACTGTTACTGCACCTGTAATTACTGCAATAGCTGCTATTAAAGCCCAAGCCATATAGTTATCAGCATCACCTGTATGCACACTGCTGTTATCTGTAACTGTACTATTGTCTGATGTATTAGTATTACTTTCTGTAGTCACAGCATCATTGCTATCTGATACATCATTGCTATTATCTGAACCTGTATTAGTACCAGTATTTTCTGTATCCTGTGAATTATTACCTGTATCAGATGTATTCTGGTTGTTGTCAGTATTATTATCTGTATTATCTGTGCTTACCTTTTGAACAAGTGCATATGTACTGAAACTCTTTGTTACAACCTTATAATAGCCATCTTCTACAACTCCATTTATAAGTGTCTTTGTTCCATCTTCATTAATTCTATAAAGAGCAACATTTTCTGAATTATAATCTGCTGGAATTGGATAATATACTGTTACTGTTCCATTTGGCTGAACATTAACTCCATCTGCATCTTCAAAATGTATTTCAAATAAATTAAATTTCTTTGCCACATTTTCTAATACGCTGACTGCCTTATCGTAATCACTTCCTGACTTAACTGAAGTAACTGATAACTTAACACCATTACCAAATACGCCCTTATCTGCGTGTACCTTAATATTAGTTGTTTCATCTACGGCATTTACCTCTGGTGACTGTTCAACTGGTTCTTCTGGCTGAATATCTGCATCGTCTTCTGTTGTCTTAACAAGTGATGCCCATTCTATCTTCATAAGAACATTATGCTGTCCATTACCTTCTGCGATTGCTTCCATAATTGGAACCATAACTCTGAGTGGTACATAGCCGTCTTCGTCTGATAATGCTGTTGTTCCTAATTTAATCTTTACAAGATCTGGATACAGATTATTCTCATCATTGTAAATGTCTATAACATCACTTCCATCAGAATTCTTCTGAGTTGAAAGAACTTCTGCAGCTACAAGCTTTCCTGTTGGTTCTCCATACTGATCATATGTATAACCATCTTCGTAATACCATAATTTTGAAAGGTAACCAAATTTATTGGTAATTGTCATACCCTTAAAATCAAGAGTAAGATAATATTCACCATCTACAACTTCTAATTTGGCAATAGAATTAATTGCTCCACCTGCCATAGATGGGTCTTTACGGTTAGTCTTTACCATAGATACATTAACCTTATATATGCCATCTTCAATAACATCATAAGTTGATAATGCCTGCTTTGCTGATGATAATGCTTTAATCTGTTCAGCTATCTGCTCATCTGATGAATCTTTTAAATCAAGCATAGCTTCCGCATTCTTTAATTCTTCATTAAATGCTTTAACTGTCTTTGCTGTATAGCCTGTTAAATCGATTGTCTTAGCCTCATTTATTGCTGTTTCAAGTGCTGTATAATCTGTTGCCTTAAGTGCAAGTGCAGCATAGGCAGCATTTATCTTATTATATGCAGCAGCTAAATCTGTCAATTTAACGTCATTACCTGCATCTATTAAAACCTGTCCCTCTGTTACTGCTTCTGTTAATACACTATATGTAGCTGTTGTATAAAGAGTTTCATCTGCTTTATTAACCTTTTTAATTAAGTTTTTAACATTCCATACGATACTACTATTGTCTGCAACTGTCTTTGATACAAGCTTTGTAAGTGCTTCTTTTCCTTCTGTAACAGCTTCATCAATCTGTTCCTGTGTTGCATTTACATATGTGTAAGCCTGAAATACTTTCTGCCAGGCTGGAACATAATATGTGTTATAAGTTTCTTCTGTATATACATTTCTAAATACCATTCCAGTATCACTCATATTAATATACTGGGCAAATACCTGTTCAAGATTAGTCTTATCAACGCCAGTATTGTTCTTTACATATTCTGATGAAGAAGCTTCTGATTTAACAGGATTAGCAACCATTATATTAGTCGTGTTATAACCAGCATCTGAACCATAATCACCATTATATAATGAATCCATTATGTCACTGCAAAATCCGATTAATATTGTTCCATCTTCCTGAATACTGTTAGTTACATCAAGAGTTACATTATGAATAGCCTTAATTCCATTCTGTAATACTGTTTCATCTATCTCAGCCCAGATTTCAGCATCACTCATTGTGAGTCCACGAAATCCATTTTTCATAGTTGTGAATGAAAAGTCTCTTGCTTCTTCATTTCCATAATATGTATTAACTGTTCCAGGATAAGTGCTTCCATATATTGGAGCAGATGTATCATTACTATTTATATCTACAGAATATACCTTATTAGCAAATGCAGGCATAAATAAAACAACACCCATATTAAAGTCAATGTTGAGATAAATCTTTCCATTCTCTACAATTACTCTGGCATTACGATCCACTGTATTGGCAGCCATTGATAAGCTTCCGCTTTTCACGTCACTTAACATTGCAATGTTTACATTATATACACCATCTGCCAGTTCCTTAATATCATCCGAATGGATATTCTGCATAATTACAAATCTTGTTGCATCAAATGTACCTTCACTAATTTCTTCTGAATTGCTGTAATCCATAGAAAATGTAACTGTTCTTGATGAACTTCCAAGATTTAATGAAGATTCTGTAACAATACCACTATAATATTTATAATCACCAATTGCTGCTCCTGATACTGTTACTGTCTTTATTCCATAATTAACATCCCAGCCATCTGGTAATGTATAAGTTACATTAAGTGTACCGTTATAATCTACTTTATTACCGTCTTTATCTGTAAGACTTATAACTCCTGATACGCCATTATTACCATACATATAATCAAGATAATTATGTACAAATGGTCCATCTACAAAATCGTGAAAACCTTCCTCTGCTGTCTTGATATCTACTGACACATTAGTTGCCACACAGCTCTTATCAAGCTCAACAGTTATGTTTCCATTAGTTAATTTCTTAGTTGTCTGTGCTGCAAATGCTTCAATTGTGAAGCTTTGATTAAGTCCCAGAACAAGCATTGCCGCCATTAAAAATGCCATTACTGCTGAAATACTACGTTTTACTGCATTATTTCCAGTTCCTTTCATACTTCTTTCTTCTCCTTCCTTAATTTGTTAGTCTATGACTAACTTGTGTTAGTTCTTGCTAACTTGGTGTTCAAAAAAATTTCCTTTATCTTTACGACAAGGAACTAAGCGCTTAATTTCAATGCTTTGAACAATTTCATTGAAACTATGGTGATATTATCATCTGCATTTTATAAATTCAATATAATTTTTCGTGCATATTTGCACGATTATGCTTCTTAATTAATAAAAATATTTATCATTTGATTAGTATCAACTAACTTACATATCACTATTACAGTATCCACCTGCTTTGTGCAGAACTGCACGATTATTTTTTATTAGTTTTTCTTATTGATAACGATTATCGAAATAGTCATATGATGACAATTATAACCGCATTTTATATAATCAGCATCTGCCATATATCAATACTTATATCAATATTGTAAATATAGCTGTTGATTCAGGCATATGAATAACTCCAACCGAACATTTCATTTTAAGGCATACACTTCCGTGAAGTATCTGATCAACACCGCTCCCAATGTTAAGAAAATTCAGACATTCTGCTGGGAAACAAATTGTATCTCCATTCTTCTCCGCATCTATATAACTGTTATTGTAATTATATTTAACCGTTTTTACTTTTCCCTGCATAAGTATCCCGCTTTTTCCTGAATTAGCACTTATCGTCAATGCTCTCATATGAATCATACCAGTTCCATTACGGACAACCAGCTCACATGGATGCTCAAATCCAGCATTAGCCATAGATATATTAGAATTCTCATTCTTACCTATATGTTCTTTGTATATAATAAATGGAAACCTGTATGTACCATCATTCATCTTCCTGCACAGCTCTCTGCCATCAAAGCTTGTCTTATTACGAAGTTCATATTTAACCCTGTATTTTTCTTCTGCATTGGCAATGACAGCCATTGTTTCATCTGTATTGCTTAAAGCCCAGTGATACGCATCATTTCTGGCATTTTCCATACTTACACCTCCATATAACAGATGATTAAGTGTAATCTCCATTCTATTGGCATACCTCCTGGCCTCCTCTACCCCTTTTTCAGTAAGCACCGGCTTTCGTGGTGCTTCTTTCTTTATTAATCCTTCTTTTTCCAACCCTGATATCAGCCGGCTTATAACATAATGCTCCTCACCTAACATTCTTGATATATTCATCACGGTACAGCTGTCTTTGTCCATCTGATAAAATGCAAGCAATACCCTTAGCTTTAATATTTCTACCTCATTAGACATATTAATTCTCCTCCCATATTATCAACAATTGCTTATTATATAAAATTAAGCATACAGTTAGCTATTGCTAACCATATGCTTAAAACAATATTCTAATTCAACTGTAATTTCAACCCTAAACCAGCTTTAATATTGAGATTATTTTTCACTAAAAATATTCTGGAATAGTCTCGTAATAACTCCATTATTATCAGACTAAATATCTCAATAAATGCTGTACTAACGCAGCAGGAATTATGCTTCTATGGCTTCTTTCTGCCTGCTGTCTTTTCTTTCAAATATTGCTCTGAAGATAAGACGTACAAATGGTCCACAGTAAAACATCTGATAAAGTATTGCCATAGGGAAATTCATAGCCCATGTCTTAACCCACATACCAAAACATGGTTCCTTAAAAAGTATTGTTGCAACAAAACTCATAACAGGACACATGATACAGCATATACATATAGATATTGCATATGTGATAAACTGTGGTCTGTCCGTTGGCTTCATAACAGTAAATGCCAGCAGCCTTGCCAGCCTTCCAACTATAAAGAACTCAAGAACGAAAGCAACGGGTACCATTATTGGCAGCTCATGTAATGCTGCAATAAAAGTTGTTCCATCAACTGTTCCTGTGTTAAGAGCTATATTATAAACAACCATTCCATAAACCATAATAGCTGCCATAATAATTGTGAATATTACTTCCTGAAATTTGTTTTTTGGCATAAAAAAATCCTCCTTAATGATAACTTAACTCAATGTGTTGTTCGTTATCATCCAGGAGGATGTTTCGTTTCCAATATAACCATTTAAAGCCTGCATATTCTATCATATAGAAAGCTATACAGTCAAGCATTTTTACTCTATTCTGATAATCTCGTAATAATCTATCGTAATAATATCACAATAATGTCTTTTTACTCTATCGTAATAATGTCCTTTAATATATAGTTAAACGATGGTGCTGAGCTGTCTTTATTTTCCACAAAGCCTTCACTAAGGTCTATGATATCATTTGGATTGTCAGTATTTACGCCTATGTAGTCACCTTTAAACACAGTAAGCCTATCCTTCTTAAACTGCTCGATAACATCTGCTACCATTTCCTTAGTGCCATCTGCCACAACAATATCATTAAACTCAAGCATTGAAACCCAGCCTTCATCAAAGCCGGCTCCCACATCATTACCATGTATATTACCTCCGATGTTCTTTTCTACCACCTTTCCATTAAGAACTGCATCAACGGCAGCCTTCATATATGGCTTCCAGTTAATCTTACACCCCGTAAGATATGTAGTTGGTGCTACATCAAACATACTCTGGTTATAGCTCACATTAAAAACAGGTACATCTGAGGCTGTTTCCTCACAGGCAGTCGCTGGTCCTGCTGTATCTGAATGCTGTGATATAATAACACACTTCTCATTTATGAGTTCTCTTGCATACTTCTTTTCAGTACGATAATCATTCCACTTATATGTGTACTTTACCGTCATGGTAGTATTCCCCACAACTGATCTTGCTCCAAGCAAAAAAGCTGTATATCCTGATATAACCTCCGCATTAGGATACGCTGCAACATATCCTATCTTAGCCTCATTTTCTGTTATTATCCCTTCTGATATAAGCTCCTTCAGTTTTATGCCTGCCGCAACTCCTGCTACATATCTTCCTTCATATATAGCACCCATAAATGTATGATAATTAGCATAGTATGGCTCCTCATTAGCATTAGAGCCGGTTGCCATACAAAACTGTACATCTGGATACTTTCCAGCCAGCTCCTTAGTTGTTTCACCATAGTTATAGCTTGTAGAAAATATCAGATTGCAGCCTGCATTTACAAATCTTTCAAGATATTCTCTTTCTGTTCCCTCAGCAACATTATACATATGCATAACTTCAACCTTATCGCCATACTCTTCCTTAATATCTGCAAGTGCCTCTATGAAATTGTCTGTATATGCAGTACTTGCATCACCTACATATATTATCCCTACCTTGATGCTCTTATCTTCATCTTTTCTTGAATAAACCATACAGGCACCTATGATGATGCTTACTGCAACACATGTTATAAGAGTTATGATACTCTCCCTGCTTACTATATAAGACAATACCCTGCCGGATATTTTCTTAATATTACTTATCTTCATCTGCTTCACCATCCTTATACAGATTATCAATGTCTATCCTGCCACTATCAATAAGTCTAAGCATAATATCCACAAGCTTTGGGTCAAACTGTGTGCCGCTGCCTCTTCGTATTTCCCCTAAAACATAGTCCTTATTAAGCTTCTTTCTATACACTCTGTTAGCTGTCATGGCATCAAATGTATCTGCTATTCCGATAATTCTTGCATTAAGAGGTATCTCTTCACCTTTAAGACCATGCATATATCCTTTTCCATCATATCTCTCATGATGATAAAGTGCTCCTTCCTCAACGTGGTTAACAAGAGTAAAGCTTTTAAGTATTTCTGCTCCTTTTTCAACATGTGATTTCATAATGGCATATTCTTCATCTGTAAGTCTTTCAGGTTTGTTAAGTATTCTGTCTGGAATACCTATCTTTCCTATATCGTGAAGCAGTGCCGCTTTTCTAAGGTTTTCACATTCTTCATCACTATATCCAAGCTCCTTTGCTATCATAACTGAATACTCAGATACTCTTAGTGAATGTTGGCTTGTATTAACATCCTTTGCATCAACAGTCCTTGCAATAGTAAGAACTGTTTCATTTCCCATCTCAAGCTGTTTCTTTACGAATTCGAGCTCTTTCTTCTGAAAATCAAGGGTTCTTTTAATCTGTGTATGGAATATTATCCACGTAAGATATGCAACTGTAAGTGCAAATATTCCGACCATATACACCTTAAACCACCAATAGTCATATATCTTTGCTTCCTTAATAATTGTATATGTGTTTTCAGATATTGGCACCCTGCCATTTTCATCAAGAACTGATAAATGAAATGTATATGTGCCTACAGGTATGTTCGTATATATTATATTAATCAGAGCACTTTGCAATATTATCCTTGGTTCAGTATCATATCCTTCCAGATATATACTTACATAAGGAGTGTTAACAGAATAGTTTATAATCTCAGGGAACATCTCTATCATCTGTGCTTTACTGTCAATATAAAGCTCTTCTCCTCTTTTTACCCTGAGAGCTTCTCCATCTACTTTTACTGACTTCATCTGTATACGATATGATCTTGTTCTGGCACTATAATCATTGAGATTGACTATCACTACACCATCATCGGTTGACATATACAGATTATTATTAACATCGATATAATCCCATGCATTCGGCGTAAGTGCTTTTTCAAGTCCACAATCTCCATTTAGCAGCTTATAATCAAGCTCTTTCCCGGAAAGTAATGCATTCTTATCAGCAACATATATTCCGGCTGAGCCCAGCACAAAAATATTATCATTGTTTCCATTAACTACATTGTAATTATTATAGTAAGGAAAATTATCCAATATTCTTATAACGCCTGACTTATCCATATAACACAGACTGTTACTTGTTACTATGAATATGCCTTCACCAGAATCATCATTTACCATTCTTAATATAACCGCTGAACTAAGACCATCATCCTTATCATAATTATCTATTACTCTTCCATCACTAATAACCTCTATTCCATTGCCATCTGTTCCTGCAAGTATAACTCTTCCGTAATCTGGTATATCTGTTTCAAGTGTACATAAAACCTTACTGTTTTTCATAGAATAACCTATATTGCCAATGACAGCTTCATCTACAATATAACTAAGTCCTGTATCACCTGCTGCAAGCATTGTATTATCACTTAACTCTGTTATAGTCCTGTATCTGTTTCCACTTAGTCCGTTATTCTCATCATATCTTATAATTTCACCACTATATGTAACCTCATATATTCCTTTGCCTGTTGTGCATATCCACATATTATTTTTACTGTCCGTTGTTATGCACCTTATTCTTACGTTATCAAGCTCTTTTACAAGTTTATTCACAAGCTCCATTGAATCGCTGTCCAGCTTTTGAATATTATCACTATCAGCTGTAATACTATCTGCAACTGCATATGAAATGGCAATTCCACTGTCTGTACCTATATAATAATTTCCATTCCACATTGTCACTGTATTTACAACCAGCTTTTCATCGGTATGTTCATAATTCAGCTGTGTAAACGCCGATCTGCTTAATCTTAACAGCCCTAGTCTTGATGATGTAAACCAGAGATTCCCCTGATAATCTGCTGTCATATGATCTATTGAATTATTAAAGCTGCCTGTATCAATGTTTATAAACTGATTCTTGCTGTCATAATATCCTATACCATTGTCTGCACATACAAAAAGTGTGGCATTTTCTGTTAATGTGTTATCTACAAAATATATTTCTTTAATATTATTAAGTTCATTGCAGCTTATGCTTTCTGTAAGTACATAAGCATTATTATTTATATTATATTTATCTATATTTCCTTTTGATGTTCCCACATAAAGCATACCAGCATCATCGAATGAACACGTTGTATATCTTCCACCATCTGATGCACTATATTCTGAAATAACTGCTGCATTTTTTACAATACTAAGCTGTCCATTATCGCTAACAACTGCTATGTTACCATTCTTATCAGAGTCTGCACTTACAGCATATTTTATATCATCTATATAGCTTTTAACTGTTAATCCACCAGCTAGAGAAACTACTGACATAGCACCTGTCGTACCAATATAGTAATCACCATCCGAGCCCTGTGTTATACATTTTACAGAATCAGCTGATAAACCTTCCTTTTCTGATACAACATTTATGATTGTTTCATCAATCATTATCGATACGCCGCCATCATTGGTTCCTATCCATAATCTGCCCTCTTCATCTTTATACAGACAGTTTACAGTCTTAACAGAGTCATATTCATTCACCCATTTAAACTCTGTACCGTTATACCTGTATAAACCACCATAAGTTCCTATCCATAGTATTCCATCATTAGTCTGTGCTATATCATTGGCACAGCCGCCTGGTATTCCGTTTTCTCTTCCGTAAATGGTCTGAAGATAGGTATTATAATCTGGTGTTTCTTCTATATTATTCTGATTATTCCTACTGTTATCAGAAGCTGCATACACGCACTTAGGTGTACCTGCTTCTATAAGCTTCACTGCTGCCATAGCAGCTATCCCGATATATATACAGGCTGTCATTATCCTTTTATCAAATCTGTTCTTTCCCTTGTCATACCTTACAAATATATAGAGTGCAAGCACAGTTATGATCTTATCAGGAAAATCAATATAAAATTGTCCTGCAATGTGACTTAATAAATCATTAAAGCCTATTCCTAAAAGTGACTCAACAACTCCATCACCCCATATATTATTGGTATAACCATTAAAAAACATATAATTAAAAATCACGGAAATAACACACGAAACAAGTGCAATATAGAAGCTTGATGTCAGTGCACCAAGCAGTGTTTTCATATAATCCTTACTTATACAGATGCCCGCAATAACTGCTATAGAAACACTTACTATGGCATAACAGGCATACGTCCACGAATATATTATAGAATAAAGAATATTAAGAGTAGCACCAACGATAATACCGCATACCGGTCCGCATACATAAGTGGCTGCAACTGTCCCTAGTGAATCAAGCCATAATGGAAGCCTGAAATGACCAGCAATACACTTTCCTGCCAGGTTTAACATCACACACATTATTATAAACACGCTTATTGTATACCACTTATTTTTCTTCATAGGCTTTTCTCCGTTCCGTATGCTGTATTATCCGTTGGCTGTTATGTTTAATGCATCCTGACTGCTATGTAT
>CDYL01012660.1_pt1 | contig 21245 bp, 19 predicted proteins | sample 557761 | NCBI WGS metagenome assembly CDYL01 (sample SAMEA3182104, study PRJEB8094) | gut metagenome | biome: human; feature: gut; material: Stool; isolation source: human stools | place: Canada | collected 2013-02-12 | reverse complement strand
GTCGAAACGCAGGGCGGTGATCTTCGGGGGCGCCGACGCGAAATAGAGCATCGCCTTGTGCTGCTGGGGCCGCTCGGACTCCGAAAGCATCTGCCGGCGGAACGCCTTGTCGGTGAACATCCGGAAATAGAGCTGCGGCTCGGCAGTCACGTACTGGCGGATCGAGTCGTACCACATGGCGAAATCGGGCATCTCGGCCGGGTTGTAGGTCTTTTCGAGGAAGCCCACCTGGTCGCTGCCCGGATCGTACATCTGGTTGTCGTTCTTGTCCTGGACGGCGTAGACCCGGTAGGGGATCGGCTTGAGGTTCTGGGCGATGAAGATGCCGTTGTTCTCGGCGCGGGCGATCGACGCAGGCTTGTACTTGAACACCGTGGAGTCGTATTCGGCAACGTTCCCGACCGAATCGGCCGGGAAGAACCAGATGAAGGTCTTCGACACGGAATCGGCCTTGTAACTGTCGGCCGTATAACCCGTGAGGAGCATCGAGTCGATCTCGGGACCCGTCGAAAAGACGTAGCGCATCGAATAGAGCGGGTTGCCCTCGTTGTTGTCGCGGATGGCGCTGCCGAAGTTGAGCGAATAGGTCGTGTTCGGAGCCAGCGTGTCGCGCAACTGGATCACGATGCCCCGGCCGCGCAGGGTGACCGTGGGTTTCTTCTTCATGGCCGGAGAGGTGAAGAACTCCTTCTGCTGGTCCTTGAGCTGCACGAACTCGTCGAACTCGATGTAGATCTTCTCGTGGCCGACGAGAGGCCGGTTGACCGAATTGTTGTCGGGCGTCATGTTCACGATGACGGGCGGAAGCGAGTCGCGGGGACCGCCGGTAGGGGTCATCATGCTCGCGCAACGGCTCAGAAAGGCCGACACGAAGAGCAGCGCCACCGCAAGGCGCAGCAGGTAAAGGGTATGTCGCGGCGTATTCATCGGCGGCGTGGTTGTGTTTGCGTTTGCGAATCCTTGTCGGGGTCGGGGTCGAGCGCCGGATTGACGACGACCCAACCGTCGGGCTCCTCCGTGTCGATCCACTGCTGCACCCACGGCCGGAAGAGGACGGAGAAGGTCGGCGGAGCCCCTTCGAGATCGACCTCCTTCTTCGTGTAGGCATAGAGCCGATCGACGCGATCGACCACGACCACCATCAGCGTCCCGGTCGAAACCTGCATCTTATAGAGCGACGAACCCTCCTCCTTGTAAGCCGTGAAGTTGGGGTTGGAGCGCGTGAACGAATCGTCGTCCTTCGAAGTGATCTTGCCCGCAACGGCATCGTCGTAGGAGGCGATGTACCACGCCGCGGTGTCGGCGGCGAAGGCATAGGCTTTCAAATTCGAAATCTCCTCCGCGGCACCGCCCTCCTCGCTCTGGACAGCGGGATCGATGAAGCAGTCGAGGTAGGTGGGAGGCGTATAGAATTCGTTGTAATAGCTCCAACTGCCGTCCTTGTAGGAAAAGCCCTCCTTCCACGGCTTGAAAGGCAGCGTCACGTACAGGGTCGGGAGGTTTTCGGTCAGTTCCTGCTGGGTGTAGGCGTAGATCCGATGCTCCGTATCGACGGCCAAGACCATTTGCGTAGCGTTCGACATCGACATCTGGACCCATCCGGAAGTTCCTTCGCGCTCGTAGGGCCCAGCCGTGACGAAGGGCGAAAGGCGTTCCGAAGGGTTGCCTTTCAGGCTGGCGACGCCCTCCAACGCATCCGCGTAGGACGCGACGGTATAAAGAGTCGTGTCGGCGTCGAAAGCGTAGGCTTTCACCCCGTCGAGCGCCAGGTACGGATCGCCCGACAAGTCCTGCACGAGGGGCTTGATCACGTAATTCGTCGTGGTTGACACGTCCTTGAAGCACCCCGTCAAGAGCGCCGCGGCGGCGAGAAAGAGTATCGTTCGTCTCACGTTCATCTTCTGTTTATCGGTTACGCAGCGCATCGAGCATCTCCCCGACGGTGACTCCCGTGACGGGATGGCGGTGCCGGCGCATGATCTCCGCGAGCGGCTGCAATGCGAACTCCCGTTCGGCGAGCAGCGGGTGGGGAACCGTCAGGCGCTCGTCGTCGATCACCTCGTCGCCGTAGAAGATGATGTCGATGTCGATCGGACGCGACGAATAGGCGGCGCCCGACGAAGCCTTCTCGATCGCCTCGGCGGCGCGGTTGCGGCCCAATTCGCGCTCGATCCCCTGGCAGGCGTCGAGCACTTCGAGCGGCGAAAGGTCGGTCGAGACCTCCAGCGCCTGATTCGAAAAACGCTGTGCGGCCGGGAATCCCCACGGCTCGCTCTCGTAACGGTGCGAACAACGCAGGACAGCCCCCACGCGGGAGTTTATCAACTGCTGTGCCGTTTGCAGGGTGCGCTTCACGTCGCCCTGGTTTCCGCCTAAAAGAAGTGCCACACGTGCCATAACTCACAAATGTTTTATCATCTTGCTCACCGAGAGGGCAAAATGGGTGAAAACGATCGTCGGGTTGCCGTTCTGTGCGATCTGCGCGGAGGCGCTCTCGATCTCAGCGATCAACGGCTCGATGTTCTGCGAACCGACGAAAGGGGCGAATTTCGAACAGAAGGCCAGCTCCTCGCCCCATAGGTAACTGATTTCGCGGATGCCCGCATGGAGCATGTAACTCTCGCGCAGAAGCCGTGCCGCATCGCGCAGGAAAGCCCGCTGCTGCTCGCGCGAAAGCTGTGCCGCATCCTCGGCCCAGGAGACCAGTTCGAGGTGTTTATCGTTGTAGCTCAGGCGCATCAGGCCGCAGAAAAGGTCGAAATTCTCTTTCCGCAGCGCATCGCTCTCGCCCGCGACCAGGTGGTTCAACTCCAAGAGGTCGCCGCCGGCCAGACGCGCCATGTTGCGGGCCTGCAACGGGTCGGAAACGCCCTTTCCCGCCGCGACACGTTCCAGTACGTCGGGGGCTATGCGCGGAACGCAGACCTCCTGCGTCCGCGAAATGATCGTCGGCAACAACCGGTCGGGCTGCTCGGAGACCAGAATGAAAAGCGTCCGCTCCCAAGGCTCTTCGAGGATTTTGAGGATCTTGTTGGCAGCCTCCTCGTTCATCGCCTCCGGAAGCCAGATGAGCATCGTCTTATAATCGGCCTCGAAGCTCTTGAACGAGAGTTTGCGGATGATCTCGTCGGCCTCGCGGGCCGCGATCATGCCTTTGAGCGTCTTGCCCAAGTCGAGCCGGTCGTACCAGTCCTGCGGCGAAACATAGCCGCCCCGTTCGTCGAACAACGTGCGGAACAGGGGCAGGAACTCGTCGCTCCGCATCACCTCCCCGGACTTCTTGCCCTGTTTGTTCACGGGAAAGACCAGATGCAGGTCGGGGTGCGCCAGCGATGCGATCTGTTTGCAATCGGGACACTCGCCGCACGAGTCGCCGTCGCGGCGGTGACGGCAACAGAGGTACTGCACATAAGCCACGGCCAACGCCAGCGCCCCGGAACCGGACAACCCCGTGAAGAGCTGGGCATGGCTCACACGGCCGGCATCGACCGACTGTGCGAGATGTCGTTTCAGATCGTCCTGTCCTATGATGTCCGCAAATCGCATCTTATTTCTTCTTTTTCAGCACCGAGCGGAGCATGGCCCCCAAGTCGATCCGCTCGCGGCGGACGAGGTAGGCGGCGTACAACGCAAAGAGCACTATATTAAACGCATAGCTTACGAACATATTGCCCGTGCAGGAGGTTACGGCCTCGCAAGCGGCGAAAACGGCGAGCGCCGCGGCGACATACTCGCCGATGCGGCGCCAGTCGTAGGGCGTCGGATAATAACGGCGGTTGAGCCACCAACTGACGGCGACCATCGCCGATTCGCTCGCCAGACGTGCCCAAGCAGCCCCGTAATAACCCCACAACGGGATGAGCCACAATCCGAAAGCGAGCATGGCGACGAGTCCCGAACCCGTGACCACGATGGCCAGCGAGGTGCGCTCCTCCCGTTTGTACCAGAACGAGAGGTTGAGCCAGACGCCCGTGAGGACATTCGCCCCCAGCACCACCGGCAGGATGAAGATGCCCTCGCGGAAATCCCGCCCGACGATCAGCGCGAAGAGGTCGCGGAAGAGCGCGATGCCGAGGAAGATCAACATCGAAGCCATGACGTAATATTTCAACGCCGCGGCGTTCATCTGCACGAAATCCGACTTTTTGAAATTCGAGAGGAAGAACGGCTCGGCGGCGAGGCGGTACATCTGGTAGAAGAGCATCATCACCACGGCGATCTTCGTGATGGCGCCGTAGACGCCCAACTGCGCCATAGCCCCCTCGGGAACGAGGTATTTGATCAACTGGCGGTCGATGAACTCGTTGGCCGTACCGGCCAATCCGCCCACCAGCAACGGCAGCGAATAAGCGAAAACAGCGGCCAAAAGTACCCAGTCGATCTTCGGGACCGTGCGATCGACGGTGGTCAGAATCGCCAGCCACGTCACGACGCTGGCGGCGAGGTTGGCGACGAAGACCCATCCCACGCCGAACTCCGAGGCGAAAAGCCCCGCGGCGCCGAATCCGAAAGCCAAAGCCACGTTCAAGGCCACGTTGAGCGCCTTCAACCCCACGAAAGTCATGGCCCGGCCCTGTTCGCGCAACCGCGAGAAGGGGATGCAGGCCCAAACGTCGAAAAGGATGATCAGCCCGACGCAGACGACATACTCCGGATGCGACACATACGCCTCGCCCATGACGCGAGCGATGCCGTTGCGGAAAAAGGCCATTGCGAGGAAAAAGACCGCGGCGGCGAGCGATGTGATGCCCCATGTGGTGGCGAAAAGCCGCCGCTTGGCGGCCTTCACCTCCCCGCCCGCCTCCTCGGCCTTGGCCGAAAAACGGAAGTAACTGGACTCCATACCCATCGTCAAAAGGGTGAGCGCCAGCGGGATGAGGGCATAGACATCCGTCACGATGCCGTAGGTCTCCTGCCCGAAAATACGGGTGTAGTAAGGCGTGAGCAGGTAGCTCAGGAACCTTACCACGATGGTACTGATACCGTAGACGGCGGTTTGTTTGGCCAGTTTTTCGAGCATGACGAATGTTTATAGCTTGCAAATATACGAAATTTACCGGGAAAAGAGATACGGTTTCTTCTTCTTTCACAGAAAGAAGAGAAAACGGCGGACGCGGTTCCGGCGGGGCGGTTTTGATTTTAGAGAAGCAGGTTTGCGCCTAAACGAAGCGGGGCGCGAATGGGACGATACTACCCATCCGCGCCCCCGCAAGAGCAAGAGCGAAAACGCCCTATAAAACCGGAAACGTCAGAGCCATTTTTTGTACTTGAAGTACCAGATCGTCAGGGCCGAACAGAAGATCATCATGCCGATGGCGAAGATGTAGCCCAGAGGGATGTTCCAACCGTTGCCGAGCTTCAGCATCCAATCCAGCTCGGGCATGAACTTGAAGTTCATGCCGTAGATCGAGGCGATGAGCGTCGCGGGCATGAAGATCACGGCCGCCACGGAGAAGATCTTCACGATCTCGTTCTGCTCGATGTTGATGAGACCCAACGCAGCGTCCTGGATATAATCGAGTCGCTGGAAGCTGAAATCGGCGTGGTTGATCAGCGAATTGACATCCTTGATCATCAACTGCAAGCGCGGGTAGATGTCGTTCGGGAAGCGCTCCGAACGCAGGATGCCCGACAATACGCGCTGGCGGTCGAAGATGTTCTCGCGCAACGACATCGTAGACTCCTGCAAGGCGCTGATGCGGTGCAGCACCTCCTTGTCGATCGAATCCTCGGAGTTGATGTCCTTCGACAACGCCGCGACCTGCTTGGCGATCAACTCCACGAGGTCGGCATCGAAGTCGATGCGCACCTCCAACAACGAAATGAAGAGGTGGTAGCCCGTCGAATAACTGCGGTAATTCATCTGGAGCCGCTTTTCCGTCTCGCGGAAGGTCCGGAACTCGGCGTTGCGCACCGAAACGAGCACGCCCTCGTTCGAAATGATGAACGACACCGGCTCGACGATGAACGAATCGCCCGTGGGAACGAAGAAGTTCGAATTGGAGATGATGGCGTTCTCGTTCTCGGAGTATTTCGATGTCGATTCGATCTCCTCGACCTGCTGTTTGGTCTGAAGGCTGATCTCCATGAAGTTCTCGACGGCTTTCTGCTCCTTGATCGTGGGCAGCAGCATGTCGATCCACAGGATGTCGTCGTAACCCAACTCGTCGAAGAGCTTGGTATCGGCGTTCCGGATGATCTTGTTGTATTGTTTGAGGTAAATTGTAATCATAAGACGCTCTCTTAATGTTCGTGAATCCGTTTACGTGCAGAGAGGCGGAAGTCCGTCCGCTAAGCTCTTCAGCCGGGATTGGCTCGCGGAGCCACCTTGAGCCCCGAATCCCAGCACTTTTTGAGCGCCTTGTCTTTCTGATTGTCGAAAATGTAGTCGAAATGGGCGAGACCCGCGTAAGCAAGCCCCGGATCGGCCGAAAAAGCCGAATCGAGAACCGCCTCGTAACCGTGTTCGAGACCGAAGGTCAGCGCATGCTGCAAAGCCTCGACCGTCTCGGGCTCCACGTCGCCGTGCGCCACCCAGAGGGCGAAGGCGCAGGGGAGTTTCCCGAAAGGCTTCCACGCCGCCACGAAAGGATCGTCGTCGGCAAGCAACGCCTCCTTCGCGGCAGGGACCCCGCCGACGCAGTATTCGGTGACGATGCGCGCATCCTCCAACGAGGGCACGGCGACGGCAGGCACCAGGGCGATGTCGGCTTTACGGTCGGAAAAAATGCGGATCGACTCTTCGGGATCGGACAACAGCAATTCGGCGCGGAAGTTACCTTCGCGCTGGATACCATAGATGAATGGGGTCGTGCTGAGGCACGACACGACGGCTATACGTGGAACTATGACCATCATCCATACGATGTAAAACTGTTGGTTTGCGAAACAAAGGTACGACAAAATCCCGAAGTTTTTCCATAAAATTTAGAAAAAGTGCATCGGGGTCTTGACAAGGGGGTATCGGCTGTCGTATATTTGCCGAACGATTCACAACCGGCCGGCAAGGACGGCAAAGTTATCGACATCGGGAAACGCTTCTGTTTCCGCATTTTGTGAATTGTTACCCCCGTTTATCGACAAGTTTTCAACCGTTTTATCAACAACCCGGCCGCCTCTGTGTCTGTGCCGCCGGAAGCACCGAAAGCATCCGCATGCCGCATTGCGCCGCGTTCTGCGGCGAACCGAATACAGTCATCTTTCTTAAACATCCATTATGCTATTTACACGAATTCCGCAACAGTACGCCCCCTTAGGCGGGGAACTCCGCTATGCCGTCAGTCAGGAGGCGGCCGGAAACATCGACATCCGCATCGTCGATGCGGCGGCCGGACCCGCAGAGGGAATCGGCGCAGCCGTCTCGCCCGGCGGCGCAAACGGAGCCGGCACAGCCGGACAGACCGGCGACGAGAGCGCCCTGCTGGGCGCGAAGCGGTTCGCGGCGGTGACGGAGGCCGGATTCGACATCGCACCCTATCTGCGCCGCCGCGTGCAGTTCGTCCCTGCGACGGGCGGCACGGGATTTCACCCCGCGGCGGGCCGGACGGTCACGGTCCACGTCGAAGCAGCGGCGACGGGCGGAGCCGTCGAAGCCGTCTCCCCGGCGCGCACGTTCCGGCCCGGCACCGAAGCCGCCGAAGCACCCTGCCTGCTGACCTCGATGCCCCTCCGACGTCTGATCCCCGAGGGGGCGTGCGACGAACTGACGCTGCTGACCGACGGCCCCTGCACCGTGACGGTAACCGCGACGGCCGGGGACACCGCCGCCGCAGAAAGTTACCGTGCAGCGGAAGCCGGGCTGCACATCTTCCGCCTCGACCTGCGCGACTTCCCGGATGCGGAGACGCTGACGGTCGATGCCGGGGCCTGCGGCACGGTGGTTTACACCGTGATCCCGGCCCGGCAGGAGGCCGTGCGGCTTGCCTGGCGCAGCCGTGCGGGGTCGGTCGAACACTACTCCTTCCCCGTCCTGCAAACGGAGGTCATCCGGAGCGTCCGGCAGCAGGCGTACGGTCCCGACGGACGCACAGCGGCGACGGCGGAGACGGACCGCGAGACGGTGCTCGTGTCGGCCTACGAAGGACGGCAGGTGCTGGAAGCCCTTGCGGAACTGACATCGGCCCCGGAGGTCTGGATCGCCCGGGGCGACACGTACACCCCGGTGGATATTGCCTCCGATGAAGCCGTCGTACAGCGTCACGGCACGCTGAGCTGTCTGGAAATCGCCGTTCGTCCCAAACGCAAAACCCGCACGTCATGGAACTGAGAATCGACGGACAGCCCTGCGATCTGGGCACGAAAAGCATCGCCGTACCCGGTTACGATGCGTCGAAGCTGGCCGGGCCGGAGACCTGCCGCGAGGGGAGGTCGCTGAAAATCACGATCCCGGCGACGCCCCGAAACGATGCCGTGACGGCCTTCGCCGGGGACCCCCATGCCGCCGGGCGGTTCAATGACGCGCTCCACACGGCGGAACTGACGGCGGAAGGGGCGGTGCTGATCGGCGGAACGGTGCGCCTGCTGGCCTCGTCGGAGGCGGGCTACACGCTCGAAATCCGCGACGGCGGTACCGGATGGGCCGAAAACGCCGCCCGCAGGATGTTCTCCCGACTGGGCGTGGCGTGGCAGGGAGAGCTGACGCCGACGACGATCTTCGAAAGCTGGACGGATGCGTCGCCCGTGAAGTTCTTCCCCGTCCACCGCGACGAATATGAACAACAAAACGGCTCGCAGGACCTGCTTCCGGCCGAACGGCTTCTTTCGGTGGAGGACTACCACCCCTTTCTGCACATCGCCACGCTCGTCGGGCAAATCTTCACCGAAGCGGGCTACGGAGTGAAGAGCCGCTTTCTGGAATCGGAGTTCTTCCGCTCGCTCTACATGAGCGGAGCCTACTCCTCGCGCGACACCACGGCGGCGGCCAACCGCATGGGATTCGCGGCCCGGAGGCTGGCCCCGGCGACGGCGACGGCCAACGAACTGGGACGGGTCGCGGCCAATCCCAAGGCGATAGCCAACACGGTGGGGAACATCGTCGAAACGGCCACGCCGCAGAGCGTCGATGCGGACGGCGAGGCAATCAGCGGACTCTACAACAACGGCAACTGCTTCTCGACGGAGAACGGGAAGATCGTCTTCACGCCGCCCGCGGAGATCAGCGTCGGATTCGAATACCGCCTGAAATACACCACCGCGCACCGCATCGTCTCCCGCACGCGGCTCAAAGGATTCGACACGGTATATCTCGGGCCGGGATCGGAATTCCGGTTCGAACTGGCCAACCGTTACAAGGACCTGCGCGACGCGATCGCCCCGAACTTCACCTACCGCGCGCTGGTCTTCGATCACGCCGCAGGGGCGCAATACCGCCTCGTCTATGTCCGCAACGGCACGGCGGACACGGTGTGGACCGATTTCGCGGCCCGCTCGGCGCAGGTCACGACCCCGGCATCGGGAACCGTAGCCCAACCGACGCTGATGGTCCGCAGCGGCTCGCAATGGGTGCCCTACACCGGGGACTGGGCGCTCTACAACGGGTATGTCGGCGAGACGGGCGAAACGACCGTCGAGGTGCGGCTCCGCACAGTCGCCGAGAACGTCTCGCCGCAGTCGCCCAAGTACTTCAACCAGATCTATTTCGCGGGAGCCGAGGAGGGGATGAAGCTGACGCTGCACAAGGAATGCGCGCTGCGTCCCCGGTTCCTGTCAGGCCCCGGATTCGGGTCGCGGATCGCCTTCGCCGACGTGGCGCAGCACCGCATCCGGCAGGCGGAGCTGCTCGAAGCGCTGGCGCATCTTTTCAACCTGCGGTTCTACACTGAGGAGGCGACCCGGACGGTGTGGATCGAACCCGAAGGGGAATTCTTCGGAGCGGGTCCCGAGGCGGACTGGAGCCGCAGGACGGATTTTTCGCAGTCGGTCGAACGGCGGGAGATCGCCCCGGAAATCCACGAGGTGCGGACATGGCGCTATCAGGACGGCGACGGAGCCGTGACGCGCTTCGACGCCGGAGAGGAATCGCCGCTGGGGTCGTGGAGCTTCGAAACCGGATCGTACGCCGCATTGCAGGGCGAAAAGACGGTGCGCAACCCGCTGTTCGCCCCCTCGCTCAACTCGGCGGGGCACTACCTCAACGCCCCGTCGGCGCTGATCCTCCGGGTCGGAGACCGCGACGATGCGGAGGAGGACGGCACCAACTTCACGCCCCGGATCGTCCGCTACGCCGGGATGCGTCCGCTGCCCCCGGGCGAACGCTGGGGGTATCCTTCGGGGCAGGCCGAATATCCGCTGGCGGCGTTCCACCTCGCGGGAGACGAGGGGTTCACGCTCTGTTTCGAGGACCGCGACGGGCAGGCGGGACTGCACCGCTACTACGACCGCCAGGTGCGCCGGGAAGCCGCCCGCGAACGTATCACCCTCTCGCTGCGGCTCGCGCCCCACGAGTTCGAAGCGCTCTTCACGCCCGGCACGGGAGCCCCGGAGATCCGCTCGGTCTTCCGCATCGACACCGGAGCGGGCGTGGTGAGGGCCGCACTCTGCGCCGTGGGCGACTACGACCCCGAAAAAGCCTCGGTGCGCTGCACGTTCGACCGGCTGACGGAGGACTGACGATGACGCGGCACGACGAAATGCTGGCCGAAACGGCGCTCCGCGAGGTCAGGGGACTGGGGACCGCGGAGGCCGTGCGGCGGCTGTTCGAAATGGGGCTCATCAGCCGCCGGGAGTGCGAACGGCAGGCCATCCGCGACGAGGTGCGGCGGCTCGAACGGGAGGGAGTGCCCCGCTGCGAAGCGCTGGAAGCGGCGGCCGGAAAATACTGCTGCTCCTATGAAAAGGCGCGCAACGCATTTTACACCAATTACAAAAACAAATCATGAAATCGGAAATTCAAATCAACAATTCAGCCGAAGTCTGCCGGATCGACATCGAAGGGACCATCGGCATCCCCGAGGAGTGGCAGTTCGACGACCCCGAAGCCCGGGTGGCGACCTACGAGCGTTTCAGCAAGGCCCTGCAACGCATCGCCGGGATCGAAGCCCCGGAAGTGGTGGTCAACATCCGCTCGACGGGCGGCGACGTGAACGACGCCCTGCTGATCCACGACGCCCTGCGGCAACTGCCGGCACGCATCACCACCCGCTGTTACGGCTACACGGCCTCGGCCGCGACGATCATCGCGCAAGCGGCCTCGGAAGGGTGCCGCGAAATCTCGGCGAACGCCCTCTATCTGATTCACACGGCGGTCTGTGCAACCGAGGGAAACGCCGCGGAGATCGCCGAAAAGCTCGATCTGCTGCACCAGACCGACGCCCGCATCGCCGCGGTCTACGCCGCCCGTTCGGGACGCCCGGCCGAGGAGTTCGAGGCCCTGATGGCCGAGAACAACGGCAACGGCCGCTGGCTGTCGCCCGAAGAGGCCGTTGCGGCGGGGCTCGCCGACAAAGTGGTCGAAACCGCCGGACGGTCGTCGTCGCTGGCCCGGAACATCGCCCGGGGCTGGGAGCGTCTGCTCGCCGGCATCGGCCTGCGGCCCGGAGAGGAAGAACCCGCCGACCGCAGCGTGCTGCACTCCGGCGAAGAGGTGCGGGCCCTGCAACGGCGCTCGGCCGTCGTGTCGGACGAAACCCGCCAACGCTTCGGAGCCACCGTCACGCAACCCCGCGAAGACCCCTCGTACGGCGACACGGTCCGCTCGGCAAACGAGCGCGCCTATGCCGAAGACGCAAAGCGATTCCGCGGATAACAGCGGAACTGCAATTAAAAATGAAAAATTAAAAATTGCCCTTACCAAAAGTGAGGTCAGGCAAAACCAAACAACCCAAATCAAACAAACATCCAAAAACAACAATCACCATGACCTATCTCGAAAATTCGAAACAGTACACCGGAACCGATCTCGAAAACATCTTCTTCCGCCCGATGCTGACCGGACCGTCGGCCCAGGAGCTCGGCGTGCGCGTACTCTACAACATGCCCCAGCCCACGCACATCCAGCTCTGGGACGGGCAGCGCAACATCCTCCAGAAATTCACCTCCGCAGGCTGGGCGGGAGGCGCCCCGGCGACCAAAAAGGAAAAGACCGTCAATCTCAGCCGCGTGAAAGCCGAACTGGGATTCTCCGCCGCAGACTACTTCTCGATGGTCTACGAAAAGATCACGGCGATGGCGAACGTCAACATGGACGACCTCTCGGGCACAGACCTCGAACAGGCCGAAACGACGCTCTTCAGGCAGGCCCTCGCGGAAAACATCCGCGCCACGATGTGGATCGGCGACACGACCGCCACGTCGGGCTACAACACCTTCGACGGATTCCTGAAACAGATCAAGGCCCAGGTTGACGACGAGGTCATCTACAACTTCACCTACCAGGAGGCGTCGCTCGCCGACCCGGCCTACGTCGTGGAGCTGTTCGACAAGCTGTGGAACAAATCCGACCTGCGTGTCCAGGACCTCAAGGCCGACGGGCAGCTGGCGTTCTTCGTCACCTCGGACCTCTGCCACCTCTACGAGAAATACCTCGATTCGAAGGGCGCCGACGCCGCCTACACCGACACGGTGAACGGCCGCCGGAACCTCGCCTACCACGGAATCCCGGTCATCGACCTGCGTCTGGGCGGCTACCTCGCGGGAAGCTCCTACCACCAGTCGTTCGGCATGCTCACCGACCGCCGCAACCTCGTGCTGGCGGTCAACACGGCCGACATGCCCGGCAACGAAGTGCGCATGTGGTACAATCCCGACGAAATGGAGAACCGCCAGCGCGCGGTCTTCATGGCCGGAAGCCAGATCCTCGACACGGACCTCATCACCTACGCCTACAAACAGTAACCCGACCCGGGACCGGGCGCCCGCAGGGAGGTTCCCTGCGGGCCGCTGCGGCCCCGAATCCGAAACAACGCCATGAACAAAGCGAAAAAAATCAAAACCGCCGTAGGGGTCGCCAACCGCACCGACCCCTACTTCGCGCTGGGAACGGCGCGGGTCGAAAGCGACCGATTCTGGCGCTGGGGCGACGACAACCTCTTCCCGGCGGCGCTGGCCCTGATGGCCCGGCGCTCGACGACCCACCGACGCATCATCAACGACAAGGCCGACTATATCTCGGGCAAGGGATTCACCTGCGACGAAGCCCGGGAACCGCGGCTGGCGGCGTTCGTCCGCCGCGTGAACGGCAGCGGCGAAAGCCTGAGGCAGGTGCTCAACAAACTGGCCTTCGACAAGTCGCTGTTCGGCAACGCCTTTCTCGAAATCGTCACCGACGAAGAGCGCTCCTTCCTCTCGCTCTACCATCAGGACGCCTCGCGCTGCCGCGTGGCCCGCGACTCGGAACACATCCTGCTCCATCACGACTGGGCGGCGTTCAAACCCGCCGAAGCGCGTTCGCTGCCCCTCTATCCGCAATTCGAACGGCAGGAGGACGGCTCCATGCGCTCGATCGTCCACTACAAGGACTACGAACCGATGTTCGAACACTACGGCGTGCCGCCCTACATCGCGGGTTTCAGCGTCTCGGCCATCGCCTGGAAGACCGACCGCTGGAACATCTCGCGGCTGGACAACTCGTTCCAGCTGTCGGGCGTGATGATGCTCGACTCGTCGGTGGACAACGAGGCCGAAGCCGAGCGCATCGTACGCCTCGCAGAGCAGAAATTCGCCGGGAATCCCGGGCAGGTGATGTTCGTCATCCGCGACGGGGGCGAAGACGACAATTCGCGCTTCATTCCCATCGCCGCGCAGAACGAAGGCGACTGGCAGGCGCTGCACGAACAGGCCGTCGGGGACATCGTCGTGGCCCATTCGTGGTTCCGGACCCTGAGCGGACTGGACTACGCCTCGGGATTCAGCGCCGAGCGCATCCTCCACGAATACGAAGTGGCTTTGAACACGGTGATCCTGGCCGAGCAAGCCGAACTCACCGAGCCGATCCGCACCGTCATCGCCTCGGTACTGGGGCTCGACACGGCGTCGCTGCAAATCGTCAACCGCCCGCCGACGCGCTCGAAACCCATCTACATGAAAGTCTGGGAGGCCCGCAAGGCCGACGGACTCGACTACGACCCGGAAGATCCGAAACAACAAGTTTTCCTCTCGGAAATCACCAAATACAATATCAAGAGCATCGAATGAAAACCCTCATCACACCTTTGCAGGTCCTGCACCTCGCCTTCGGCGGCGGGGATTACCTGCCTCCGGATAGCGTCACCGAAGCCGACATCGCCGGAGCCGAACAGCGCCACATCGTCCCGGTCGTAGGGCGGGCGCTCTACGAAAAGCTCCTCGAAGGCTCCTACGCCGGATTCCGCGACGAATACCTCGCGGCCCCGACGGCCCTCTTCACCCGTCTCGCCCTCCAATCGCGGCTCGACATCAGCACCGGGCAATGCGGCACGACGGCCCCCAAGACCGCCTGCGGCCAGCCGGCCAGCGAAGCGGCGCTCCGAGCCCTGCGACGCAGCCTGCGGACTCAAGCCCGGACGCTGCTGCGCCGCGCCGGAGAACATCTGTTCGCACACCGGAACGAATTCCCGGAATACGACCCCGAAAACGACACGCTCAGACGCTGCACGACCGATGGAGGCTTTGTTCAGATTCATTAGCGGCGCGGCGGCGGGGATCGCCGCCCTGTTCGCCCCGATCGGGCCGCTGATAGCCACGACCGTGGTTTTCATCGGCGTAGACTTCCTTTCGGGCGTAGCCGCCGACCGCGCCACGGCCCGCCGCGAAGGCCGCGCCTGGTATTTCGAAAGCTGCAAGGCATGGCGCACGGTGGTCAAACTCACGCTGGCGGTCACGGCGATCGTAATGGCGTGGCTGATCGACAGCTGCGTACTGGATTTCATGCAGCTGAACGTGGCGAAACTCCTCACGGGGTTCACCTGCGGAGTGGAGCTGTGGTCGTTCCTCGAAAACGCCGCGCAACTCTCCGACGCCCCGCTGTTCCGCTGGCTGCGCCGCTACGTCAAGCGACGCTACGCGTCGCAATTAAAAATTAAAAATGAAGAATGAAAAATTATGGCAAGGGGACTCGAAAATAACAATCCCGGAAACATCCGTCAATCGAAAGTCCGCTACAAAGGCGAGGTGCGCCCCTCGCGCGACCCGGCCTTCAAACAGTTCGAATCGCTGGCGTGGGGATACCGGGCGATTTTCGTCCTGCTGCACACCTACCGGGTGCGGCACGGACTGCGAAGCATCCGCGAGATGATCTCGCGCTGGGCCCCGCCCTCGGAGAACCGCACCGAAGCCTATATCCGCGCCGTGTCGGCCGACACGGGCATCGGCCCCGACGAGGCGTTGGAGACGCTCGACCCGGCGACGATGGTTCCCGTCGCGGCAGCCATCTCCCGCGTGGAGAACGGCTCGGCCGCCGATCCCGACGAAATAAGGTGCGGCTGGGAGCTGTTCGTCGATTGATTTTCACTATATTTACACCCGAATAGACCACTCCCGATGAAACTCTCCTACCTGCTCGCGCGGCTCGACCGCATGCCCGTCCTGAAACTCCTCGTGCCGTTCGCGGCCGGAATCGCGCTGGCAGGCCGATACGAACTGCCCCTGTGGTTTCTCGCAGGGGCTTTCGTATGCACGGGAGTCATGGCCCTGCTGCTCCGCTCGCAGGCGTCGGCCGTGGGGATGCTCCTCACGGCGGGATTCGCCGCGGCACAGCTCCGGACGCCTTCGCCCACCGTGCCGCGGGACATCGGAACCGTTTACGAAATCACCGTGGAGGGATTTCCCGCCGACCGGGGCCGGTATGCCACGGCCGACGCTTCGGTGGCGGCATGGCGCGACCCCGCGGACGGGCATTGGCACCCCTCCGACGCCCGGGTCCGGCTCTACGTCGATTCGCTCACCGACCTGCAACCCGGCGAACGCCTCCGCTGCCGGGGTACGGTGCGGCCCTTCCGGGGCGGAGCGGAGAGCTACCGCCTCCTGATGCGGCGAAGGGGCTATGCCGGAACGCTGCGGGTCTCGGAGCGGACGATCCTCGAACGCCTGCCGCAACAATACGCCGGATTGCACCGCACCGCCGTCGAACGCCTGGCCCGGCTGCCGATGAAGCCGGAGGCCGCGGCCATTGTCGAAGCGATGGCAGCCGGAGAACGGCGGGGCATCACCCCGGAACTCCGCGCCCGCTACTCCCGCAGCGGACTTTCGCACCTGCTGGCCGTGTCGGGACTTCACACAGGGATCGTCTTCGTACTCATCAACGCCGTGCTGTGGTGGCTGCCGCTGCTGCGCCGGGGACACCTGCTGAAAAACCTGCTGGCAGCCGGGGCCGTGTGGCTCTTCGTCGCGGCGGCGGGATTTCCGCCGAGCGCCGTGCGGGCCGCCGTGATGTGCACCGTCTTGCAGGCGGCATTGGCTTCGGCCTCGGAATACGTCGGGATGAACGCCCTCGCAACGGCGGCGTTCGGAATGCTGCTGTGGAATCCCAACTGGTTAGGGGACATCAGTTTCCAGCTCTCGTTCCTCGCCGTGGCGGGCATTCTCGCGTGGGGCGTGCCGCTCTGCCGCCGCTGCCGGACCCGGTGGAAAGGGCTGAACGTCGTGATCGACGCCTACCTGATCGGTCTCGCCGCGACCCTCGCCACGGCGCCGCTCGTCTCCCACACCTTCGGCGTCGTGCCGCTGGCAGGACTGGCCGTCAATCCGCCGGCTATCGCGCTGGCCGGGGTCGTGGTCTTCGGCGGGGCGCTGTGGATGCTCGCTCCGGTCGGGGTCCTCGCTCCGGCGTTCGGATTCGTGACGGGCACGGCGGCCGAAGGGATCGACGCGCTGGCCCGGCTGACCGCCTCGCTGCCGGGCGGAGCAGCGGATTACACCCTCGGAGGATGGCAGACGGCGGCCCTGTACCTCGTCTTCGTCCTTGCGACCGCCGCGGCATGGAGTGCCGAACCGAAAAAAAGCGTACCTTTGCGGACGTGATAACGTCCGAAGAATACACCCTCCTGCTGACCGGCGAGGTGCAGCGCGCCATCGCCGCCGCCCGGGACCGCGACCCGATCGAGGTGGCGAAGGACCGCCGGGTCCCCCATGCGCGGCTGGTCGCCACGCAGGTCAAATACCTCGCGCGGGCCGCCCAGAAGCTCCCGTCGTATGCCGCGGCGCAGTGCATCCTGCCTCCGCTGGCCTTCGAGCAGGCGTCGAGCGAGGCTTGCGCCGCCCACAAACGGATCGGGGGCGACACGGTGCTGGACCTCACCTGCGGACTGGGCGTCGATGCGTTTTTCCTCAGCCGCCGCTTCGGCCGCGTGGTGACGCTCGAACGCAACGACGTGCTGGCCCGGGTGGCCGCCGAGAATTTTTCGCGGCTGGGCGCGACGAATATCGAAGTCGTGAACACCTCCGCCGAGGAGTATCTCCGGCGCGACGGCCTGCATTTCGACTGGATCTACGCCGATCCCGACCGCCGCTCGGCCGAGGGCCGCAAGCTGGTGCGGCCGGAGGATTGTTCGCCCGACATCATCGCCCTGAAACCGCTTCTCGACCGGGTTTCGGGGCGTCTGTGCATCAAGAACTCCCCGCTCTTCGACATCGGCGAGGCCCTGCGGCTCTTCCCCGACAGCCGCGTGGAGGTCGTCTCGCTCGACGGCGAATGCAAGGAGGTGCTCGTCTACGCCGACGGCACGGGGCCGCTCGTCACCGCCACGGCCCTCGGGCACGGCTCCTTCTCGGCCCGGCCCGGCGACACGGCGCCCGAACCGGAAACGTTCGACCCGGCGCGCTGCCGCTGGCTCGTAGTCCCCGACGTGGCCCTGCAAAAAGCCCGGCTGGTCCGGCTCCACCTCGCGGGAAAGGCCGCCGTCTGGAGCGAAAACGGCTACGGATTCGCCGCCGAAGAGCCGCAGGGAGTGCTCGGGCGGGTCCATGCCGTCGAGCGGATCGAACCCTACGATCCCAAACGGTTGAAACGCGAACTGAAAGGCCGCGGGGGCGAGGTGCTCAAACGCGACTTTCCGCTGGCGGCGGAGGAGCTGATGCACCGTCTCGGGCTGCATCCCGGAGCGGAACTGCGGCTGGCTTTCACGAAAATCGGGAACGATTTTTGGGTTATCCGCTTAAAATAACTACATTTGCCTGATTTCCAACGGCCTCTTATGAAACTCAGCGAATTCCTGACATACTTCACCGACACGATCTTCCGGCGCGACGTGAACGAATGGCGCAACCCCGTCGTGCGGTGGCTCGTACAGCAATACCGCCTGCTGTTCTACACGGCGCGGGGCCTGCTCGAACACGGGACCATCGTCCGCTCGGCGGCGCTCACATTCTACACGCTGATGTCGCTGGTGCCGATCGTCGCCGTGGTGTTCGCCATCGTCAAAGGATTCGGACTCGCCGAGGGCCTCACCGAGAACCTCTACGCCCTCTTCCCCCAAAATCCCGAGATCATCGACTACCTCGTCGGTTTCGCCGAAAACGCCCTGGCCCGCACGCAGGGCGGCGTGGTGGCCGCCGTGGCTCTCGTGACGCTCTTCTGGGCCGTGATCCGGGTCTTCGGGTCGATCGAAAGCGCCTTCAACAACATCTGGGAGGTCAAGGTCGAGCGCAGCATCACCCGCCAGTGGACCGACTACATCGCCGTGGTGATGATCGTGCCGATCCTTTGGATCGTGGCCAACGCCGTGGGCAAATACGCCCAGGAGCTCGTGGGATTCGACGACAACTGGTATTTCGAACTGCTGTCGCGGCTGGCCTCGATGATCGTGATCTGGGTGATGTTCACCTTCCTCTACATCATCATCCCCAACGCCAAGGTCCGCTTCGGCAGCGCCCTGATGGCCGGCATCGTCGCCGGAACCATCTTCCTGCTGTTCCAATGGGGCTATGTCTACGTCCAGCGGTGGATGACCTCCTACAACGCCATCTACGGCAGTTTCGCGGCCCTGCCGCTGTTTTTGATCTGGATGCAGACCTCATGGGAGATACTCCTCTTCGGCGGCGAGCTGTCGTTCGCCTACCAGAACATAGCGCGTTTCGGCGAGGAGCGCGAATCGCTGCTGATCAGCTACGACCAGCGCCGCAAGGTGCTGCTGGCCGTGATGCTCACCGTGGTCCGGAACTTCCGCGACAAGGGCGGGGCCATGCCCGCGGACGAGATCCGCGCACGGCTCGGCCTGCCCACGCGCATCGTCAACGACGTGTTGTTCCAACTGGTGCAGGCCGGGCAGCTGATCGCCGTGCGCAGCGGCGACGGCGAACGCGAAACGGCCTTCACTCCGGCCCACGACATCGCGTCGATGACCGTCTACGGGGTGTTGGAAGCGGTCGAACGGTCGGGACAGACCACCTTCGACCTCGGACAGACGCCCGAACTCGCCCGCGTGGACCGCGAACTGGAGATGCTGAAAGACTCGGCCCGCCAGTCGCAGGAGAACGTGCGGCTGACAGAACTGCTATAAATTAAAAATGAAAAATGAAGAATTAAAAATGAGACCCTGACCAGGAAACATCCCGGAAACGAAAATCGGGAAAAGTTCGATTTTTAATTTTTCATTCTTAATTCTTAATTCCATGAAACGTGTCGTCATCATCGGCAGCGGGAACCTGGCGGAAGCGCTGGCCCGCGCGGTTGCGAAAAGCGGCCTCGAACTCGTGCAGATCTTCGCCCGGAACGCCGAACGGGCCCGCATCATCGCGGAGCTCACGGCTACCGACTGGGCGACGCATCCCGGGATGCTCGCCCAAGACGCCGACATCTACCTGATCGCCGTGAGCGACAAGGCCGTGGAGCACGTCGCCGCGACGCTTCCCATCCCCGAGGGCGCCGCCGTCGCCCACACGGCCGGAAGCGTGCCGCTGGCCGCCATCCCGGAGAAATTCGCCCGCCGGGCGGTCTTCTACCCGATGCAGACCTTCACCAAGGGCCGCGAAGTCGATTTCTCGGTCATCCCGGTCTTCCTCGAAACCCCTTCGGCAGAATTGCGCCCGGAGTTGGAGGCGTTCGCCCGGCAGCTCTCCGGCACGGTGATCTGGGCCACCTCCGAGCAGCGGGCCCGGGTGCACCTCGCGGCGGTTTTCGCCTGCAACTTCGCCAACCACATGTATGCCGTCGGCGAACGCATCGTGCGCGACGCGGGAATTGATTTCGACGTGCTGAAACCGCTGATCGCCGAGACCGCCGCCAAAGCCTGCGACGCCCGCTCGCCGCTCGACGTGCAGACGGGACCTGCCGTGCGCAACGACTTCGCCACGAAGGCCCGCCACGGCGACCTGCTGTCGTTCGACCTCCGACTGAAAAACATCTATTCAACTATAAGTCAAAGTATATGGGAAACTTCAAAGAAGATATAGCACGCTGCGGGGCATTCGTGTTCGACGTTGACGGCGTGATGACCGACGGGGGCATCATCCCCACGGCCGACGGCGATTTCATCCGCCGCTACAATGCCAAGGACGGCTACGCGCTGGCCTATGCGATCAAAATGGGTTACAAGGTCTGCATCATCACGGGAGGCCGCGGGCGGACGCTCGAAAACCGCCTCCGGATGCTCGGCATCCGGCACTTTTACATCGACTGCATGGATAAGATCACGGCACTCCGCGAATACCTGTCCAACGAAGGTCTGGACCCGCAGGACGTGATCTACATGGGCGACGACATCCCCGACCTGGAGTGCATGCGCGCGGTCGGAATTCCGGTGTGCCCGGCGGACGCCGCGGCTGAAGTGATCGAGGCTTCGCGTTACGTTTCGGAGTTCCGGGGCGGCGAAGGCGCCGTGCGCGACATCGTCGAGCAGGTTCTCCGCGCCCGCGGCGACTGGGCCCGCGATTCGCAGGGCGTCACCCCCTCGTCGCTCGCCGCATCGCGGTAACATAATCCCTGAAACAATTTCAAAACCGACCTGAACGATGAAAAAACTGATCCTGACCCTGTTGTGCGCATGCACGGCCGCCGGACTCCGGGCCCGGAGCAACGAATGGCTCGATCCCGCGGTGAACGAAATCAACCGCCTGCCGATGCGGGCTTCGTATTTCGCCTACGAATCCGCAGAAGCCGCCCGGAAGGGCGACCCGCGCGTCTCGGAACGCTTCCTCGACCTCGACGGGACGTGGAAATTCTCGTGGGTCCGCAACGCCGACCAGCGTCCCGCGGATTTCTTCCGCACGGACTACGACGACCGCTCGTGGAGCACGATGCCCGTTCCGGGACTGTGGGAACTGAACGGCTACGGCGATCCGCAATATCTCAACATCGGCTACGCATGGCGCGAACAATTCGAAAACAATCCGCCTTA
>CDYL01003538.1_pt1 | contig 21793 bp, 19 predicted proteins | sample 557761 | NCBI WGS metagenome assembly CDYL01 (sample SAMEA3182104, study PRJEB8094) | gut metagenome | biome: human; feature: gut; material: Stool; isolation source: human stools | place: Canada | collected 2013-02-12 | reverse complement strand
ACAATAAATCATATGGCAATTTTTTTATTTTTCTTTGAATTTGCGATTAATATATAATGTAAATATACCGACAATATAGTATAATATAAAAAATATAAAAACCTTAATTGGAGGATTTAATTATGAGGATTCAGGATTTTTGTGATATGGTCAAATTTGAAGAGATTATGTCTAACTGGGCAAAGAGTACCGGGCTGGCAACTGTTGCTGTAGGTGCAGACGGCAAGTACATAAGCGAATGTTATAATTTCACTGAATTCTGCATCGATCTTACTAGAGGAAGTACTGAAGGCCGCAAGAGATGTGAGCAGTGTGACCGTGATGGTAATGGCGTTTATCCTTGTCATGCAGGATTAGTTGATTTCGGTATTCCTATTACTCTTGATGATGGAACTGTTCTTGGAAGTATTATCGGCGGACAGGTTCTTCCTGAGAACCCAGACGAAGAAAGGTTCAGGGCAACAGCACGTGAACTTGGAATTAATGAAGATAAGTACATCAAGGCTCTGCAAAAAGTAAACGTGCGTACTAAAGAGGAGATTGACGCTTCTGCCAATCTGCTGGGCGATGTTATCAATATGTTTGTCCGTGCAAGCTACACTGCCCGCCAGAACTCAACTATTCTAAATGAACTTACAACAGGAATTAGTGCCGCCGCAAGCCAGCTTGCTACAGCCAATGACAAGGTCAAATTAATAGACGGATTCAGCAAACGACAGAATATACTTGCACTTAATGCTTCCATTGAAGCTGCAAGAGCCGGTGATGCTGGAAAAGGCTTTGCTGTAGTTGCTGAAGAAGTACAGAAGCTTGCCAAAGGTATGGGCGAAGCCAGCAGTGCAATTACGAAAGCACTCAACACAGCCACTAAGACAATTACTGCACTTGATAGAACTAACAAACAGTAATAATTAATGGGCAAAATAATATGCCCTATTTCAATGATGTATTTAATTAAAAAGATTAAACAGCCGTCAACCATTTAATTTCAAAGGCTGGCGGCTGTTCTATCAACATATCTTGTCCTATAAGTCTATTAACAGTCTTTACTCTCTATCTCACCCGTAAATCCTGCATTTTCTATCATCTTAATAGTATCATCTATTCCCTGTCCATCTGCTGTTAAATAACCAGAAGCAAATATTGAATCTACAACTTTAAATAATGTTGGCTCAATTCCCTTAAAGTATACTTCACGTCCAGCCGCACATCTTATGTCTGACTTAGGAACTAATAATCTTGCAAGGCATAACACCTTAAGACAATACTGTGGTGTAAGTCCTGATATATCTCTGTCTGCAAGCCTTGTTCCTTTTATTGGAAGAAGAAAATTAATTGGCACTGACTCTGGATTGATTTCCTTTACGTCCATAAGCATATCTACAACATCTTCCCTGCTCTCGCCCATCCCGATAATACCGCCACAGCACATCTCAAAACCTATTCTTTTTAACATTCTTATATTATTAATTCTCTGGTCATATGTATGTGTTGTGCATATATTAGGGTAAAATCTACGGCTGCTGTTAAGGTTATGGTTAATTCTGTTAAGTCCAGCTTCCTTAAGCATTAAAGCCTGCTTTTCTGTAAGAAATCCAATAGAACAGCATATCTGGGTATCGTTCTTCTTCATCTTTCTTATACGTCCGGCTAAATCTTCTATCTCAGCATCTGTAAAGCTTATACCGCTAAGTCCAATACAATGTCTCGCAAGATGTTTATTATCTACAAGGTCATTATCTCCATACAACTTCTCGTCTGATACTCTTTTATATTTCTCTATCTGAGCCTGGGACTCACACGACTGGGCACAGTAAGCACAATTCTGTGAACAGTTACCACTTCTGACATTAGTAAGAAGCTGTATGCTTACTTTCTTTCCTTTATATTTAAGTCTTAACGCATACGCTGTTTCAATAAGCTTGTCAAGACATACATCATCACAATTAAGAATTGCAAGTGCCTCATCTTTGGTTAATTCGTGTGTTTCGTCCCAATTATCTAATAATTTCCCAACATTAATATTTTCTGTAACATTCTGCATAACGCCCATACTTTACTCCGTTCCTGCACACTAATTGAATTAATACTAACTCTGGTAAAATGAATAATTCTATCAATAAGCAGCCTTATCCTTTAACCCCCGTGCATACGCATAAGTATAGTTACTCAGCTTGTTAATGTCAACCCAATTATAGTTAATGTTGACATTTCCTTGTTGCAATTACACACTATAAGATTATAATTACACACTATTAAAATTAATATTTTAATAATACTACTATTAAAAATCATCACATTCTAATATAGAATATTATATACCACCATAAATATCATTACTTAATTAATCTACTCAGCCTAACATCTAAGAAATCTTCTGAAACACTTGCTCTTTCTTCTTGGTAGACAAATATGTAATTACATCTTTTCTTGTTATAATTCCTATAAATACACCTCTGTCGTCTACAACTGGAACAAAATTCTGATTAGATATTCTTTCAATCAATGCTTCCATCGATGTATCCACATTAACACTTGGATAATTACGTCTGAAATAAAGCTCGTTAACTCTCTGCTTTTCTAATTCCTTTATATCAACTTCCATCGCGTTATTCTGTTTAATTCTGCATATATGCCAAAGGAAATCACCTTCCGTGATTGTCCCAACATAATGCTCATTCTCATCAAGAACAGGAATTGCAGAATAGCCATAATAATTCATCTTCTGTAATCCCTGTCTTATTGTGTCATCATTGTAAATATATGCTACCTTGCACTTTGGTTGTAAAAAAAACGATATATTCATACTTCTCTCCATTCTTACCCACTAAAAGTTGTTGTATAGTTATTAACACATCTTGTTATTATATTGTAGCATATAAGAATAGTTTCACATATGTATTTTGTACATTTTTCATATATTTTTCATTATTTGGTATATCTATTCTTCCCTGCAGCTTATGCTGTACATTCCAGTCTGTTTTCCCATATCTCATTATATATAACATTCTGTTAATTCCTTTTCTTACATTCGTTATTTATTTCTATTGTGTTGTCAGCCGTCTGTATGCCCATTTAAAATTGTCTTTTCCTGCACCCTGTAACAGACAAAGCTTCAACAAAAATCTAAAAATCCAAAAATATAAAAATATAAAACTTATTATAACACAAAATAAATAATAAAACAGAATTCTAAGATAGCTAACAAAACATCCGACCAGGTCCTATCAAGCGACCTGGCCGGATGTCTGTTTTATATAATATTAGGAAAAAAGTCTTGTTATTTTATACTAAATCAATCCCATAAGCTTTGGTACTCCAAGTGACAGCTCTGGAATAAATGTAATAAGCATAAGTAATATAATTAAACCAATAAAATAAGGTATAAGCTTAGGTGTTACTTTCTCGATTGATACATTTTCAATACCACAGCCTACGAATAATACAGAACCAACAGGTGGTGTAATATTACCAAGACACATATTGAATATAAGCATTACACCAAACTGGATATCTGTCATTCCAAAGCTCTGTGCGATAGGAAGGAAGATAGGTGTAAATATAAGTATAGCTGGTGTAATATCCATAAACATACCAACAACCAGAAGTATAATATTCATTAATAAGAATATTACAACCTTATTAGTTGAAATACTTAATAATCCGTTACTTATGGCTGCTGGTATTCCAGAATAAGCCATAACGAATGACATAGCTGATGATGCTGATATAAGGAAAAGAATTACTCCTGACACCTTAGCTGATTTCTTAAGTATTTCTACAAATGTCTTAAAATTCATGCTCTTGTATATGATAGAAAGTATGAGGCAATACAGAACTGCAATACCAGCACCTTCTGTTGCTGTAAATATACCTGATACAATACCACCAATAACAATTATTATAAGAAGTAATGATGGGATAGCATCAACAAATATCTTTAAAATACTTACTGACTTATCTCTTCCAACAGCCTTTATGCCTAACTTCTTTGCACCAATGAAGGCGACTATCATACATACAACACCCATCAATATTCCAGGTACATAGCCTGCCATAAACAATGTCGATATAGATACACCACCTGCAACTGTTGAATATACAATGAATGCCGATGTAGGTGGAATAAGAAGTCCTGTTGGTGCTGAGGCTATGTTAGCTGCTGCCGCATAAGCAGGATCATACTTCTGCTCTTTTTCAATAGGACTCATACATCCTCCTATTGCAGAAGCTGCTGCTACTGATGAACCAGATAATGCACCAAAGAGCATATTTGCAAGAATATTAGCCTGTGCAAGGTTTCCTGGAATCTTTCCTACGAATATCTGTGCAAAGTTAATAAGTCTCTTGGCTATACCACCATTATTCATAATATTACCTGCAAGGATGAATAATGGAACTGCTAAAAGCGAAAAGCTTTCAACACCCGAATTCATTTTCTGCATGGTTATGAATGTTATCTGATCCCATGACAGCGTTGACATGGCAGTTACAATTGACGAAGCAATAATACTTACTGAAATAGGAACCCCTAAAAACAGAAGTACACCGAATACAACAAATAATATTACTGTAGTTACTGCAATACTCATATTTACCTCCTATTCTACCTTAACACCGGTTAAGTCTTCATATATATTAATAATCTGTGCAACTACTATAAAGATACCTGAAACAGGGGATACCGCATATACAAGTGTTCTTGGAATACCAAGAAGTGCTGAATACTCTGCCCTTGCTGACATTGCCAGCTTAAATCCACCAATTACAAACACGAACACTGCAAGTAAAAGAATAAGTACATCTATAACCAGTAATAATATTTTTCGTTTATTACCTGTGAGCTTATCTTTAATAATAGTGAGTGACATATGGTCTCTTGTAAAGAAAGCATATGCAGCACCTATAAAGGCTGTCCACATAAGTGAGTATTTAACAAGTTCTTCTGTAAATGCTGCTGGTTTGCCAAGCACATATCTTGTAAACACCTGCCATAATACTAACGAAGTCATAAACACAAGCAGAACAACACTTGCTGCTGATAATATCTTATTCATAACATTTTTAACTTTAACAAGTATATTAATCATAGTTACTCTCCTTTCCTTATCTCATCTATTCTATCAAGTAAAGCTGCAACACCTGTATACTTATTTCTATACTCGGTAACAAGACCTGCTGTTGCACTTCTGAATGCTTCCTTATCTACATCATAAATAAATTCAACACCCATATCCTTTGCCTGTGCTACTGCCTCATCTATTGCCTTATCCCACATAACCTTATGAGACTGTGTAGCATCCTTTGCACACTGCAGTATAATCTTCTGATCATCCGGCTCTATATTATTCCATACCTTTGAGCTCATAACCATAACATCAGGTATCATGGCATGCTCATCAACCGAATACACCTTACATATCTCACCATGCTTACCTGTTGTAAGCGCTGTTTCATTGTTCTCTGTTCCATCTATAATACCTGTTGAAAGGGATGTATATATGTCACCATAGGACATTGCTACCGGTGTTCCACCAAGTGCTGTAAGCATATCCGTCTGTGACTTCATATCCTGGACACGTATCTTTATTCCTTTAAGATCCTCTGGCTTACGTATAGGCTTATCTTTTGTGTAGAATGAACGGGAGCCTGATGTAAAGTATGTTAAGGTTACGAATCCATCATCTTCTGATGACAGGAAGAAATCCTGCATTTTATCAGAATCCATTATTTTATAAAACTCTTCAATATTACTAAATATATAAGGAAGGCCAAATGTATTATAAGCATCATTATATGTTGCAAGACCTGGTGCTGATACTTTTGTCATAGCAATAACACCTGCCTGAAGCTGCTCAAGATTCTCTGTCTCTGAACCAAGCTGTCCATTAGGGAATATCTTGATTATTATTCTTCCGTTAGTCTTCTGCTTAACCTCTTCTGCGAACTGCAGCATAGCTATATGTACTGTATGGCTTTCTGACAAACCATGTGCCAGCGTTAATACCATAGGATTTTCTGCAGTAGCTTCCTTACTGTTTGATGCGCTATTTGTTCCACAGCCTGTCAGCCCAAATGAACATATAAGTGTAACTGTAAGCAAAACAGCAATATATTTTTTCATTTTTTTCAACATATTATACCTCATTTCTGTGCACTCATTTTTTATATGTCAGCTACTGGTCTTATGCACAATAACCTGAAGCTGTGAATTACACTATTTCTCCTGTTTCGTAACAGCCTGCTTTTGCCTGATGCTATTACATTCCAATCATATCAAAGACTTCAAATGATATAAGCACCTGATGGTTTTTCTTTGGATTAGGATACTTTACCTGTACTGATTTCTTAGTCTGGCTGTAATACCATCCGATATCACTCTCCTCATATTTTCTTCTATGAAGGAAATGTGGCACTTCCTTTCCATCAAGCTGTACATAGAATGGTGCTTTCTCCCTATGTATCACATCAAGTTCCATTGTTTCTGCTGTGTTCTCATAACTGCCTTCATATTCAAAATCGATATATGTCTTTGCACCAGCTTTAACACTAATATCAGTTTTTAAGTAGCTGCCATTCTTATAATCATTAGTTTTTCCATCATCATCATATATAGTGAATGAAGAATCTATATCAGGTGCCATTATTATATGAAGTGAATCAACCTTATCATTCATAAGATTGTTAAGCTCATTACCAGCCATCGGAATAATAGCCCCACTCTTTATAAACATTGGAATTGAACTTATATCCACAGGTACTTTTATAGTCTGGCCGCCTTCATATTCGTTTCTGGTATAATAATCATAAAAACGTATATTTTTATCTCCTGTATCAGGTAAATATACCTCTCTTATCTCTGCACCCTTTTCTACAACATTTGCTACAAGTAATGAATCGCCCCACATAAAATCCACGCCTTCATTATATGTATTACTATCGTTCTGGAATACCATAAACATTGGCTGCATAATAGGAAGCCCTGTCTTATGTGCCCTGTATTCAAGCGAATAAAGATAAGGAGACATAGAATATCTGAGTTTAATTGCAGTTCTTATATAATCCTTCATGCCACTATACATCCATGGCTCCGTAACTGTATTATCAGTATTTACTGAATGTATTGAAAATCTTGGCATGAACACACCATTCTGCACCCATCTTACAAAAAGCTCAGGCTCTGGTGACTCTCCATAGAATCCACCTACATCACAGCCGTGATTTGCAACGCCAGAAAGTCCCATGCCAAGTATAGTTGCTATGTTATACTTTAATGCATCCCAGCATGTAAGATTATCGCCTGCCCACACCTGTGCATATCTTTGTATACCTGCGTGTCCCGAACGGCATACTGAAAATGGTCTTATATTCTCATTATATTCCGTTACTGCCTCATTAGAGAGCTGGCACATGATATTACTCATTACCGGCTTTAGCTCACCAATAGTACTTCCTTTACCTTCAAAATACACTCTTGCATCCTTATCAACCATAGAATCATATTCACAGTTATCATTCCATACTGATTCACAGCCATACTTTATAAGTCCCTCTTTCAGGTATTCTTTCCAGTATTCTCTTGTCTGCTCTTTGGTGAAATCTACAAATATTCCAGTTCCACCCCACCATGTACCTTTACCGGGTTCATCCTTTATGCTGTCATATACAAACATATCCTTTTTCTTCATATCCTCCAGATACGGATGAACCAGTAGCATTCCAGGTTTGACATTAGGCGAAACAACTATGCCCTTTTCCTTCATTTTTGCAAACCATTCTTCTGGATTCTTGAATCTTTTATAATTCCAGGTAAAGCTGCATCTTTTAATCCCCTGCTCTGTCTCTACTGCACAATATCCTGATGAAAGCTGGAAACCATCTACAGGAATTCCTTCTTCTCTGGTAGTATCTATAAATTCAAGTATCGCATCATCACAATCCTTAGGGAGCTCTGGATAATACATTGAAGAACCAAGATATCCAAGTGCTGCCTTTGGAAGAAGTATTGACTTGCCTGTAAGATCTGTATATCTGCTTATTACTTCTCCTATTGAAGGTCCTGCTATAAGAAAGAGATCTATATCTCCGGCATCTGATCTGAAGCTTGAGTAACGATGCCAGTAATTTCTCTTTTCACGTCCCATATTAAAGTCACATTCTGCTGTTGTATGATAGAAATATCCAACTGCCTTATGGGTTGAGCCTGAAAGCTTTATATAAAATGGGATATGCTTATACAACGAATCTGTTTCCTTAGGATTGTAGCCCATTGCATCACCAGGAGCCATATTCATATACTTTTCAGCCTTATTAATATCTCCCCCTTTCTCGCCAAAGCCATAAAAGTAGTCATCTGACTCTATCTGGCTTGTATGTATCCGCCTTTTATTTGAATCCTCTCTATATGCAAGATCTGTAATATCTGCATGTAATAATGTTCCATCTTTATCATATACACATATACGGAATGGATTCTTTTCAATTTCTATACGAAGCTTACTTCCGCAAATAACTGCCTTGTCAGCTCCATCCACAAGCTCTGAGTATGCCACTTCAACTCTTTTTCTATAGCCCTTTAAAAACTCATCTGTTCTTGAGTCCCATGCTGTCATAGCAAGACTATATGAAGCTTCATCCCAGTCTCCATCAAAGCCGGCTCTTATTCTGATTATTTCATCTGTGAGAAACCATATTCTTATTTCTACTGAATCTGTAATAACCGAATAATAGTTAGTGTTATAGGTTACATTTCCTGCCTTATAACATATTCTCATATTATTTTTTATCTCCTTTCAGTAATCTGATAATCTCTTGTTTATGTTTTGTTTATAATTAATTTATACAACTATTCAATAATTAAAACTATACAGATATTGACAGGATAAATTGGTTTTTTTACATTTCTTGCACTTTCAAGCTTTTAGTTGTATACTACTTATAATATATTAAATATAATTATGCAGTTGTGAAATGTATAAATATTGCTTTATATAAACAATTATTACACGGTTAATATATCTGGAAATATGTTAAGAGCAGCTTTAGAACAGCTCTTAATAAGCATAGAATTGGAGAGGATTATTATGATAGATGTAGCACAGAACCTTATGTCACTTGGTGAATCCATAGCTGCAGCACATACGGCCAGCGTCAACGATAATATGATACGTTCGCACTATCACGATTATTATGAATTGTATTTTTTAGATAATGGTGAAAGATATCACTATATAGACGATAAATTGTATAAAACCGAGGCTGGTGATTGTATTATATTCCCACCTCAGACTATGCATCGTTCCTACAGTGAACAAGGATGCACATTTTCAAGGATTGTACTTTATTTCAGACCGGACATAATTTCATCAGATGCCCTGAGGCAGAAGCTTGCAGACTCATACTGTGTATACAAGTCTGATACGGAATCATTAAAAATGTTAAGAAGGCTTATGTACTATTTTCTTGAAGCCCAGAACTCAGCCTCAGCATACAAGCAGGAACAGATGGAAGCACTTGTGAATCTTATAATTATTATAGTTCTTGAAATGAAAGAGAGCACCATTGGTATTGAAAGACATAATAGAACAACGCAGATTATTAACTATATCAACAACAACTATGAACACGACATATCACTTGATGTTCTTGCAGATATGTTTCATATAAGTACTTACTATCTTTGTCGTGAATTTAAAAAAAATACTAACCGTACTGTTGTTGACTATATAAAACACACGCGCATAATGAACGCAGAACGTTTATTCAAGGAAACTGATAAAAATGTCACCGAGGTTGCAACGCTGACCGGATTTTCCAACCTCACACACTTCAACCGCGTTTTTAAAGAAATAGCCGGAGTGAATCCTTCACAGTATAAGAAATTACATGCAAAGAATTAATTACTCCTGATTAAAAAGCCTGTCATATGACTGTTCGAAATCATCTAGTAATTTATTTATTTTTTCCCGGTCATATAAACCTTGTACCTTCCAAAATGTAAGTATGCTGTTGAATTCCTCTTCCCTTTTATCTATAAATCCCATACACAAATGTCCATTATACATTGCACTATCCGTTTCCTGGCAGGCAAAGCAGCCGGTATCTTCATTCAGTCTTGAACAATCTCCACAGGTAAGCTCCTTTTTTTTAGGAATATAATGGCAGCTATCTTCAACATTTACAACAAACCATTCGCCTTGCGGATATGAACATATTGCAGTTCCTGTTTCCTCTGTATTGGATACATTAGTTTTATATTTACAATTATTGCACTTCAATTCATCCACCCTTTGCTTCCTCCTCGTAAATAAATATTCCATCAAAAATCCTGTAAAACATTATAACACAAAATTTTTGTCTTATATAAAAAGCTGGAACTCAGATTCTATAAATGAACCAGAATTCCAGCAATTTATTATTTTACTCCATTTTAAATTTTATCTGTAAACTTATTCTTCTTACCGCATATGATCACTCCAGCTCCTCCTATTACAAACATAAGAAGCCATGCTAATGTACGTTTGTCATCTCCCGTATCAGGAGTCTGTTCTTTTACTGCTTCTGTCTTAGCTTCTTTATCCGTATCGGCCGCAGATGTTATATCGGCTGGTGGTGTTACATCTGCCGGTGGTGTTGTACCTTCCGGTGGTGTTGTATCTTTAAGCTTTGCAATAACAGTCTGTGATTTTTCAATTTCAACAAGCCCATCCTGCCTGATGTAATATCTGTCACAAGCATTACAATACCAGTATTCAATATTTCCTTCATCTGTCATAGTAGCTTCCTTTGCCGCTACTAAATGCAAGTTCTCATGTATACTCATATTGTAAGTGCCATATTCTTCACCACATATTGTACACAACGCTTTTTTCACACAGGTTGCATTTCCTCCTGTATGTCCACACTGATAATTACAAACTTTGCACACACCGTCTTTCCAAATATGGGCTTCTACATTAGTAATATCGGCACCGCAGCAGTCATATTTTTTCTGATGTGTTTCTGCTGTCTGTTCCCATACTTCATTGCCGTTATGATTTGCCAGATTTTTTTCTGTATATTCCTTGCCGCAGTTTTCGCAGACAGCACCCTTTGTACAGTTTGCTTCTCCTCCGCTGTGCACGCATACATAACCACATACTTCACAAGTACCGTCTTTCCAATTATGATTTCCTTTTTCTACCGTTACTTTGCCACAGCAATCATATTTCTTTTCATGCTCTGTCGCTGTCTGTGTCCATTCTTCTGTTCCAGTATGATTATCTGCATTTATTTCTCCATACTCAATATGGCAAATATCACAAACTGCCTTCTGCGTACAGGTTGCATTTCCACCTGTATGGATGCAGTCATATCCACAGACACTACAATGACCGTCTTCCCAATTATGGGCTTCTACATTAGTACTATAGGCACCGCAGCAATCATATTTTTTCTGATGTGTTTCTGCTGTCTGTTCCCATACTTCATTGCCGTTATGATTTGCAGGGTTTAATGTGCCGTATTCTGCATTACACTCTGTGCAGACGGCTCTCTTTTTACATGTTGCCTCTCCTCCCGCACAGTTTTCTGTTTCTACTTTTGTACATCCTGCAGTTATACATTTGCGGGTATGCGTACCATTACCGTTTGACTTCCACTCATCATATATATGTTCTGCCTTTGCTGCTGTAACAACCTCACCACATTCACATATTACAGGCGTTGTACAATCGCCATCATCTGTACCGCTATGTTTTGTTTTTGTTGTTGTTACCGTACAGCCGTCATTCTCGCACACCTTCCAATGACTAGTATCGTCTTTTGTCCAGGTGGCACTAAACCTATGGCTTGTCTGTGCTGGAAATGTTTGCTGGCAGACAGAGCAGGTCGATTCCTTCGTGCAATCACTGTTATTTATTGTGTGGTCTGCATTTACTGTAATAGACAGATAAATGCTGTATCCTTCACTATCTGTCAATGCTATTGTCTGTGTGCCATCTGCCGCAGACACAGTATAAGCACCGTCAGCGTCAGATGTAAGTATTTTATTTCCTGCCATTACCTGTGTATAATCAGGAGAAGTCACTTTAAACTTTGCGTTCTTACAGTACACTCCATTATTTTTAATTCCGTCTACTACTGTATCTGGATCTATCGCTTCATAATAATATGTAACTGTCTGTGTATCTGATGTATACACACCCCTTTTATTGCCTGTTTGACTTGAAAAAGTATATCCTGATGGAATCTTAATATTATCAGGCACCGCATAATTCGTTCCAGGTCTACCCTGAAGTGTAATCGATTCACGTAGTTTCTGCCCACTATCTTTTATCACATAATTAACAATTACTTTTCCTTTGTCTGAGGTTACAGCCACAGCCTCAAAGCTTTCCCTGTCTACAAGAAGCATTGTAGTATATGCAGGAACATTTACAACTGAGCCAGACACTTCACCAAGTGATGTAACTCCTGCACCTTCGCCGTTAGCAATAACAACCCAGTCTGAGGCAGCTCTTGTCTGAACCGGAATTGTGATTTCTTTTGCCACATCTGAATCATTATTTAATACTGCCATAGTGTCCCATTCATCAGCTTTGGTACCTGTAAGCACATAAGCTTCCGAATCTGTTATTTCCTGACTATTCGCAAGCGGTGAAAATGCTTTTCGTATCTGCATAAGTCCTCTGTAATATGAGACTACATCTGCGTAATCTGCCGAATCCTTCCATTCAAGGTAACTGCTGCCTGTTTCTTTAACGCTGTTACACATTTCCTCTCCGCCATCCATAAACAATGTTCCCGGCGTGGCATATTTCATTGCTGCTTTCTGCTTATAGATTTTTACGGCTTTTTCATTTCTATCGCCATAAGTACCACCTGTTGTACCAATAATTTCATCATAAACTGAAGTCTTATTCTGCCTTTCTTCTTTGGTATAATTATCTCCCCAGATAACCAGATTGGCATCTTCCTCAGCCAATGATTTCTTTATCTCATCCAGCCATTTATATACACGTGATGCGCCTCTGTACTTCATATTTACACAGTCAATCAAATCCAGCGAAAATCCATCCACATGATATTCCTCTGCCCAGTATTTCATGGAATTAACCATATAAATACGGTACATCTTGCGCTCTGTGGCAAACTCATTGCCATATCCAGTATTTGTTGTATATCTGCCTCCGGAATTATTTATTCTGTAAAAAAAGCCCGGAACTGACTTTTCAAGAGAATTTTCCTCTGAAGCATGCGTATAAGGCATCTCCATCACAACAGAAAATCCTGCATTATGGAGTGCCTGAATCATCTCTTTACATTCTTTTATTACAGCCTTGCAGTTCGACGGATTGGAAGCATAACTTGTCTCAGGTGCATTATAATTTAAAATCTCATATTCACTGTCAGCCTCATAATCCGCAAACGGTGCAAGCTGTACTGTCGTAACACCGAGCTCCTTCAAATAATCGATACCTGATACAAGCTCTCCCGCACTATTTACTTTTGCACCCTCTTGCGTAAATGCACTATACTTTCCACCAGCCGTCATACCCGATTCAGCATCTGATGAAAAATCCTTGACACTTATCCTGTAAACAGTATTGGCTTTTGTTGAATCAACATATACGTGCCTGTCGTTATCCCAACCTTCAGGTGATATTGTAGAAGTGTCTGTAATATATGAATACTTTCCATCTTCACTGACAGCAATCGAATATGGATCCTGAATATTATATGTTTGTGTTTGATTGCTGTCCTTATGATAAGCATCTGTCGTGGTTATCGTATAATCATAATAATAGTCACCCCAATTACCAACAAGCGTTATAGTCCATATACCATTCCATTCTTTACTGCTAGACACCTTCTCTAATGTATAAGATCCTATCTTACAGGCATTACCCGCACCTGCTTCATAAATATTAACTTTTACACCTGTTGCCGCAGGGGCCCATATATTAAATTCTGTTGCATCCTTTGTATATGTCACTCCAAGCTGACTACCCTTACGTGTATCCCCCCATTTATCAACATATGTTCCATCATAGGCATATTCATCATCAATATTTGCTGCCGCCTGACTATATGAGCTCTCAACAATCGTGGGTATCATTTTGCTGTTATCTGCTGAAAAACCAGTCACAGCACTGCTTGAAAATACCATTCCGATAGACAATACTACCGCAGCAAGCTTTTTTAAGTTTGAATACCTCATAAACTCTTCCTCCTTTTATCGCACTTCTTGTATTTTTGACAACATTTTTACAATATTTTTAACATTATAAAACACTATAATAATTGATTCGTAAAACGATTCGTAAAACTATTATAAAAATACGTTGTATCTTACTTACATCATATTATACAATAAAAGGCATTTAAAAAAATGCCATCTGCGTGAAATGACATTTTTTCGACACGAACGATATAGAATTCTCCCTTTATAAAAATTATCAAACAAAATAAGACGTTCTGCGTCAGTAGGCAGAACATCTTAATAACGAACTTAATGATATCCGAAGAAATGATGATCCTTCCTTATCGGTTCTTTATGGTATATGACATAAAACGCAATCACACAGATAAAAACTGATAACAACGAACCAGCTGCTGTTGCAAGTCCCATCGGTAACAATGTTGTCTTAAATAGCCTTGATGTCAGATAAACTCCCGGAATACGAACCAGTACAATTGCCAGAATGTTATGTAAGAATGACAATCCGGATTTTCCACAAGCACAGAAATAACCGCTGAAGCTAAAATGAATACCTGCAAAAATGCAGTCAAAAATATAGCCTCGCAAATACTGACTGCCAAGCCTTATCACATCTGCTCCAGCTGATGTATTTCCATCGGTAAATAAAGCGACTATCAATCCGGCTGTAAATTGAATTGTAATAGTTGCCAATATTCCGAATACAACTGCAATCAACACAGCATACCTCAGTGTTGCAATTGCTCTTTCTGGTTTATTTGCTCCGATATTCTGTGCCCCAAGAGCTGAAACAGTTGATAACATAGAAGACGGAACCAGAAACAGAAAGCTTATAATTTTCTCTACAATGCCGACGGCCGCTGCATCGTTTAATCCTCTCTGGTTTGCAATAATCGTTATCACAATAAAAGCAACCTGAATCAGGCCATCCTGCACAGCAATTGGAATACCGATATATAATATTTTCCCCATTACCTCACGATAAGGTTTGAAATCTTTCTTACTTAGCACAACACTTTTTCTTTTTATAATAACAATCACTGATACCAACACACTGATTGCCTGTGAAATAGTCGTTCCAAGTGCAGCACCCGCAGGACCAAGTTTAAGTGCTCCCATAAAAACATAATCAAATACAATATTTGCAATACATGCCACGGCTATAAAATACATCGGACTTTTACTGTCTCCCATACCTCTGAAAATGGCGCTGATGATGTTATACGCCGTGATAAATGGAATACCAATAAAACAGATTGTCAGATATATGGCCGTACCATTTACAGCCTCCGCAGGGGTAGACATTACTGATACAATGGGGTGTACCAGCATAAGCAACAATGCCATTCCAACGATAGCAACTCCCATGAATAAAACTATGGTATTACCAACTGCCTTAGATGCCTGTTTTTTATTATCAGCTCCAATTGCCTGTGCAATACTTACTGTTGTTCACATCGCAAGACCTACAATCATAACAGTAATCATATGCATGATCTGCGAACCGACAGATACCGCAGTTGTGCTTGCTACACCATCATATTGCCCAATAATAAACAAATCTGCCATTCCATAAAGTGTCTGCAAAAAATAGGAAAGCAGATATGGAAGGGAAAACAAAATTACATTTTTGAATACACTTCCAGTTGTAAGATTTTTTTCCACAGCATTTTCCTCTTTCTTATCTGATATGAGCATATCATAAACTCTATATCGGTTGTAGAGTCAATAAACATTTGCAAATTTTATAATTTAATTCTGTATGCAAAGTAGATTGCGATAGCTGTACGCATTATTTCCACCACAATGCTGATGGTATCCCAACAATATTTTCCAAAGACTTACTGATGTTAATGTTGAAACAATATGAACTGTTTCTGGATTAGTTCCAGTACACCTGCAAAAATTACAAAGTCAACACAAAAGGAGCGGACATTGCACAATACTTTACAATTTATCATTTACAATTTTTGATTTCTCTTGACGTCATATAAGTTCCTACTAATATTACCAATACTGATATAACTACAATAATACTGGAAATAAAATCTCTGATACCATCTCCAGTCACACTAAAATGAAGAGACTATGTTGCTGATTTTCTGTATTTTTCTAGCATTACCTATTATCCTCCTGTTTTTACAGATATATCACATCATATAATTATCACTTCTGGTTATTTACTGCATTCCATAATTATCTTCTCACACCTGGCATATCCAAGCTGTGAACTGTTCAGGCACAACGTATAATTACTGGCTTTCCCCCATTTCTGCTCCGTGTAAAAGTTATAATTTGTCATACGTCTTTTATCTGTGTCTGCCATCATTTTGACAGCTTCCTTCTCTTCAACATTATATAAGCCCATGATGCGCTGTGTTTTTTCCGGCATATCCCCATGTCTGTATATAGACGGAATTTTGGGGATCATCCTCAATCTTTTCTCTAATATTTCTAATATGGCTCATAACAATGTTGTAATCACCGACATAGGGTTCTTTCCACACAATGTCATATATCTGTTCCTTACTAAATACTCTGCCTGGATTTCTTGCTAATAAATGCAGAATTTGAAATTCTACACATGTAGCCTTAACTTCTTTATTTTCTCGATATATCATTCGTTTTGAAACATCTATTTCCATTCCTTCAAAAACTAATTTTGTGCAAAAATTCTCTTTTAACATCTGCGTTTTATTTTCAAAACCATCCAAAACTGACATAACTGCATTTAATAGTTCGTCCTCATTTTCCTCAAGGGAAAGTAATAATAATTTAGCTATAATCTTCCCTCCTTAGTTTGTTATTCATAAACTTCCGCCTAAAACATTATTCATCGGAGCAATTACAAGTAATTTAATGTCCTGAATCGGCATATCCAAGCGTATCTATATATTCTTCTAAGCAAATTCCTTGAGAATATATTTTCGATGCAGCTTCTTTCCCGACATATCTGTAATGCCAAGGTTCATTTATAACACCTGTTATATCTGTCTTATTTGAGGGATAACGCTTTATAAACCCATATGTATGAGCATTTTCCGCAAGCCAATTATAAACATCATCACTTGAACTTTTTGTAGTATCTGCATTTATATCGACTGCAATGCCAAGCTGATGTTCACTTGTTCCGGGAATCGCCACCCATTGCTCTGCAAGTTTTTTTGCTTCTGACTTTGATTTTCCCTCATTTTCATATGCTTCTATTTTTTCGTCCATTAGTTGTTGCTGTTCTTCCTGTGTCCTATATCCCTCTCTGACAAATAAACTATACCCTTGTGCTCTTGCGTCATCGAACATTTCCTGCAACTCTGGGTAAATTCTGGAATCAACCTTTTTACCGTTTGATAATTCTGTAAGCTGTACTTTATAATCAGCAGGAATATAATTATCACGATTTACAAGAATCAGATTCCAGCCATTATCTTCACTGGCTATATGATGTATCGTGTTGCTATGAAAGTGTACAGTTAAAGATGAATGAGGAATCTTTCCCGCCACCACACATAATATTGCTATAAATAACAGGATAAACAGTCTTTTTTCTTTGGATTTTCTTCGTTTGGCAGCTCGTTTCACTTATTTTATCTCCACCTTTTGGTATACCCTGTACAGTATAGGTTGAAAAATCAAGCATATCACCGCATATACAGGAACAATAACGGTTGCTATTGTAGTTACTTTACTTCCCAATGTTATAAGTCCTGCTTCTTTGATATCTAAATAAATTTCTAATAACTGGTCTGGGAAGAACGAGCATAATCCAGGCAATGTAATAATTTTACTTAAAAATGGAAACGCACATAACACAATGAATGGTACAATAACCGCAGTTGGAGTAGAGTGTGTGAGTGCTGATACAATCATTGCAAGTGTAGCGGCAAATACAGTTCCTATATATCCACCCAAAACAATAAAAATGTATGCCTGTAAAAAAGTAATATTATAAACACTTCTCCATAAATCTAACTGGATTGGGCAGTTTGCACCTCCTGCACCTAATACAAAAAGTACAATAAACGTATATAAAAATACAAACATCAGATAAAATCCCATAGTAATACAAAAACCTGCTCCTACCTTTGCGGAAATCCCCCTGCTTCTTCCAAATCGTGCAGAGAAAAAAATGGAATCTGCTTTTGACTGAAATTCATCCGAAAATATCCCGGATACCAGAAAACCGATTACTAAAGCCAGCATCAGAATAAATGTTGATATATTTTGCAGTAATGCAGCCCAACCGTCCATATATTCATAGTAAAAAGGTGTTTTCAGTTCTTCATATTTCTGGATCATAAAATCTTTTTCTACCTGCGTAAATGTTTCTTTTCCAGAATCAAGCCATTCTTTTAAAGTAGACATCCTTCTTTCATAGATTGTTCCAACTTCATCATCCGAAACATGATCCGCAGCATAATAATTATAATCTCTGTAGTCGCTGAATGCATAAATAATGACATCCATAATGCCCGCTATGCCCTGCTTTTTCGCATATGCCTTATTTTGTTCCGTAATATCGTCCGACAATGCCTCTTTCGAACTGTTAATTGTCCTGTTTTCTTCAAGAGCCTTACTTAAAGTATCTTCCGTCAGGTAACCTTTCCATTCATTTTTCGCTTCTCTTAAATCTCTTGCAGCCGAAATTCCAACGGAATGATTTCCTTTTTCATCAACATATTCCACCCTGTTAATCGTTAAAACACTGGTTATCACAAGTATTACAAATAATACAATAACAGCCATTCTATTTTTTGATTTAGAAAACACTTTTTTTATTTCATAACGCAGCATTTTCATCACCTGCTTTCTCTCCAAAATAATATAAAAATACATCTTCCAATGACGCTTCTACACGCATTGCATTCTCAACCGGTTTTTCGTGAGAAATGATTCGCAGCATAACCTGATTCGTTTCTGATTTCATATTAGAAATTTTATATTTTTCCATAAAATTCGGAACCATATTTTTAGGTACAAGACATTCCCATACTGTCTCCGACATAGAATTTATCAATTCGTCAATGTTTCCTTTGTGCAGAATTTTTCCGTCTTTCATCAACCAAATTTCATTTGCAATATACTCGATGTCTGAAACGATATGTGTAGATAATAACACCAGTCTGTCTTCTGAAAGTTCACTGATCAAATTGCGAAATCTGATTCTTTCATTTGGATCAAGTCCTGCTGTTGGTTCATCAAGTATTAAAATCTTAGGATTATTCAACATAGCCTGTGCAATTCCGGCTCTACGCTTCATACCTCCGGATAATTTTTTCATTTTTTTATGAGCTGCTTTTGAAAGACCAACCTTAGCGATCAATTCTTTCACTCGCTTTTTTGCAACAATAGGACGTATTCCTTTTAGTGCTGCAATATAAAGTAAATAATCCTCTACCGTAAATTCAGGATAAAAGCCAAAATCCTGCGGTAAATACCCCAATAACTTGCGATATTCACTGTCCATACTGAAAATATCTTTTCCATTACAACATATCGTTCCGCTTGTTGGCTTTAAAAGGGTACACAACATTCTCATTAAAGTTGTTTTTCCTGCTCCATTTACACCTAAAAGACCATATACACCATTCGTCATAGTGAGATTTATATGATTAACTGCTGTAAAATCTCCAAACTCTTTCGTTAAACCATCAAGTTCTAATTTCATAAAATGACACCTCCAAATATTGATTACAATTCTTTAAAATACGGTATATAGCAAAACCAAGAAAAATCATTGCTAAACCAAACAGCATTAACCATATAGGAACTGTAACCATAACATATATGTTTTCATTTAAAACAATGAAAAGCCATAATGCACTCCATATAACACACAGAACAATCGCAACCGTTTCACTAAAAGAGCGCTTGCTGCACAAAATTCCGAAACAGATACAGGCAGTTACGCAAAGCGGAAAAAGAAATTGAACAACTAATTCTGATAATTCATAATGCAGACCTGCTGACGCGGCTCCTAAAAACAAAGTGATGAAAAAAATATCTGTAACACCAAATAACAGCATACGTGCTGCATATACTTGTTTTAGTGAATAATAAGAGACTGCTTCTATCTCCATACATTCGCATGACCTGTTTTTCCACAGTTCCGGAATAATAAGGATTACAAATAGTGCCGCAACTACGCCCATACTTCTTTTTATATACATTTCATCATGGATAGAATTTAAAGCAATCCATAATGCCACTAAAATTATAAATTGAAGAACCCACCATCTTTTTTGTATGACACGAAACTGTATCCACAAAAAATCATGATAAGAAAGCATTTGTTCCTGTTCTGCCATAAAAAAAGCATTTTTTGATTTACAGATTGTTTCCTGTATTTTTTTTTCGCTTGCTTCAATCTTTTCTTTCTGATTCATGTAATTCCTCCTTTCCGAGAAGTTCTTTCAACTGTTTCCTTGCTTTTTGCAAACGATACTTTACCAGCGGAAGCCCGATTTGCAATTTACCCGAAATTTCTGTCAGTTTTAGCTCTTGAAAATAATAAAGAGTAAGCACTTCTCTTGATTCGTCTGGAAGTTGTCCTAAAACCTGTTCTATCAAAACTCTATTCAAAATCTGTTCCGTTTGATTTTCTTCTGCCTGATTTCCTTCCAGAGACTCATTTTTTTCCAACAGTATTTCTTTTGTTTTTTTCAAATAATCTTTGCAAAGATTACCTGCTATCGTATATAAGTAATTCAATGTTTTTCCTTTATAATGATAGTCGGGCAATCTTGTAAAAAAACGTATAAATGTTTCCTGCGTTAAATCTTCCGCATACGTTTTATCGAAACAATGATGATGACAGTAGCTTAAAATTTCTTGATAATACTTGTGGACAAATAAATCAAAAGCATTATCATCACCTTGCTTCATTTTCCTGATTAGTAGAAAATCATTATACACAAAATCCCCCTTTCTCATTTTTAGAAGTTCAAAATATTTATCACATTCTATAATGTATAACGATTGAGAACCATAAAAAGATAGTCAAAACCAAGTTTTTTATTTTCGAATTATGTGAACAATCTCAAACATATTTCATTATTATAACTATCTGAGCCAATAGCCTCAACTATAATAGCAAGCACTGCCTGTGTCATGACACATGCGAAATCCCCCACACTTTCCTATCGCCTATGTAGTTGAATTTCCATAGGGAAGTATCCCTAACCATCTCTTGATTTTTCTTCGGTTCTTCGGTCTTCCATCGAAATGCATTGACCTTTCCTGCCGTTTTTGCTACAACTTGCTATGGGTAATTACACCCCAAATTGAATAAAACACGAAACAGACTGTTGTAAAAATCGAACATTTTACAGCATTTTTTTGTACCCAAATTTAGAAAGGACGTGGCACAATGGCAAACCGAAACCGTACCAATCCGGTGCAATTTTATCTCAGTGATGATGAGCAGTACATTCTCACTACCAAATTCAAAGCATCTGGCATCATCAAGGAATACCATTCCGATGACTATCTGGATTATGCCAAAATTCTGGAAACCCTTGGAACCATTTATCTGATGACCGCCAATCTTTCACAAGCCAAAACACATTTTAAAAGAGCTTTCAAAATATATGAAAA
>CDYL01000003.1_pt1 | contig 25949 bp, 19 predicted proteins | sample 557761 | NCBI WGS metagenome assembly CDYL01 (sample SAMEA3182104, study PRJEB8094) | gut metagenome | biome: human; feature: gut; material: Stool; isolation source: human stools | place: Canada | collected 2013-02-12 | reverse complement strand
GGAGGTGTTAGTCCCCATTCTTATTGTTTCCAGTCAGAAAAACGCAGCTTGTTATTCAGTGCGGCTATTGAACGACGAACTAACGGCAATGTCTCCAATGGTACGATACTCAATTAAAGGTTTGACAAGTGTAGATCATCCTAAGGTTATTTATAATAAAGTAGAATACCAACTGCATAAGGTAGCAGATGATACGTATGAAAGTGCTCGATTGAATCTGCTGGATTCTGTAACATCGATAACATTAGTTATTGGAGAATACAGTAAGAGTGATAGCTTGATTATTAAGACGGGTGTAAAAGAAGACGATTTATTTGGAGATTTATAATATGCAAACAACGATAGTTCAAAAGATACGAGAGCAATTTGCGCCCATGGCAATATATAAAGATCCGGCCTCTACTAACAGCCTGTTTGCTGGTCGGAATCTTCCGTCGTTTGTGAAGGATTTTATCCTCAAACGTTATATTGACGAAACTGGCGTTATTAATCGGCAGGGCTTGACGAATTTCCTTGATATGGTGATCCCTGAGCGCCAAACTGATGTAAAGGATCGTTTGGATGCAGGTGAGGAGCTGACTTTGTTGGCACGTTTCATCATATACATAGACTTGATTAAGGGTATCCGCCGATTTGGTATCCCGGATCTTGGAATTAAAATCAACGAGGGCCAAATCCCCGAATATGTATATCGAAATCACCGGGGAGAACTGGTTGATGGCGAGAAGTGGGGGATTATCAAACTATCCGTATTACCGGATGAAGACGGTAAGCGGAACCATGTGGAGATGGTGGATTATAAACCATTTAAGCCTTATCGGTCTGTCGATGTTGAATATCTTCGGACCGCCAGAACAGTCTTCTCGACACATGAATGGATTGACGTACTGTTGTCTGCTATGGAATATGAAGCTGATGGATTCAATAATATGACTCAGAAGATTGAGTTTTTAACTCGTCTGCTTATATTTGTCGAACCTCGGTTGAATGTTATTGAGTTAGCTCCGAAGGGAACTGGTAAATCGTTTATATTTGGAAACCTTTCCAAATATGGATGGTTGGTAAGCGGTGGTAAAGTTACACGAGCCAAGTTGTTTTATGATAAACAGAAACAGCAAAATGGTATTATAAAGAATCATGACTTTGTTGCCTTTGATGAGATTCAAACTATCATATTTCAAGAGCCGGCTGAAATACAAGCTGCGCTAAAATCATATTTAGAGTCTGGTAAGACTACGATAGATAGAAACGAGTTCAGTTCGGAATGCGGTTTGATGATTATGGGCAATATCCCTTTGAATGAACAACGTCGGCCATTAAGTTATCGTTATTTTGATTCTTTGCCACAATCGTTTAGAGAATCAGCCCTGCTGGATCGTTTCCATTGCTTTATTGAAGGTTGGTATTTACCTCGAATCAATAAGGGTATTGTGTATAAAGGATGGACGATTAATGTGGAGTATTTTTCGGAGATTCTACATGCACTGCGGACGCAAAACATATATGATATCATCTTTGACGAGATTGTTGGGTATGATAGGAATGCAGATACGCGAGACTTCAATGCTGTAAAACGGATTGCAGTTGGCTATATGAAGCTTTTATTTCCGCATTGGACTCATATTGCGGATGTAAATATAGAAGAATTTAATACATATTGTTTACAGCCAGCCATTCGGCGTCGTGGAATAGTTAAGGAACAATGTCATTATATAGATCCTGAGTTTAAAACGGCAATGCCGAACTTTTGGATTAAGACCGATATGAAAGAGCCTGTGCAGCTCTCTGCTGGGGTGGAAGAGGATGAATTGTTTTGATAATTGTTAAGAAGTAAAATATTAAGGTAGTTGCTTAAATTAGAGAAATGATGTGTTCGTAGATTTGTCCATACTAAGCCATTTCCTTTGGTAGCGACCAGCCGATGCCGCCGGAAAGAATATCCGCAAGGTTTGCAGAGCAACTTGCATGACCTTGCGGATTTCTTTCGTCGGCAATACCTTTGCGGACAAAGGGAATGGCTTATTTGTTTTTCAGTCGGGAGGCGTTTTCGTTCAGGCGATTGGCTTCCCGTTCTTTGAGCCTCGCTTGTTCTTCGAGTATGATTTTTTTGTGGATGGTTTGTTCGTACTCTTCGACATCTCTTTTCATCTCTCGGATTTTCGCGTTGTCGCGGTTCAGTTCGAATAGTTCTTCCAGCTCGGCAATGCGGTCGGGTTTCGCTTCGTCTTTCATTTTGAGGTAGCGGTATTTCAGGTCGTTGTCAATGCGGTCGTAGTTCGGTTTCGCCGTCCAATACAGCATCGTACACAGCAGGACGATTGCCGTCATTATTCCTATCATCGCCCAGAATACTCCTTTCGATTCGATGGCGAGCGATATTCTGTGGTGTACGATTTTCGGCGGCAGTTCTGCCGGGATTTCGATTGCATGGACAGCCGCTTGCAGATTGTCTATACTATCTTGTGTTTTTGCGTTGCTCTGTTCGATGCTTTCCAATCGTCCGGCAAGCTGGGTTAGTATCGTCCGATGCCGCTCTTGTTCGGTACGAACGATTTGCGCTATTCGTTGCGATAAATCCATATCGCCCGATTGATTATGCTTTGCCGACAGTTCGGCTTTGATGGTTTTGACCATTGTTTCCTTGAAGTCTTCGTACATTTCATAAGACATCATATTATCTTCTTTCATAGTTGTTTTTTTTAGGGTTATAATTTCATTTTGGTTTTACGTTCGCGCAGTTTGCGTTTCTGCTCCATGACCGCTATTGCCATCGCTTCGGCAACGGTGTTGAGCAGTGCCGTGATGCGGGCGATATGTTCTTCGAGGCTTTCGCTGGGCTTGCGTTGGAGTTGGGCCGCCGACAATCCAATAGGCGAATCGTTGGGCGGCAACGGCAATGTTCCGATATTATCACCGAAGTTTATCAAACCAGCATCCGCGTGGCCCTTATTCCCGCTTCCGCTTATGTTGCCGAATAGATCAGTGTATGACGACCGATAATTGCCTATGGCCGCATGGAATCCCTTTGCAAGCGTCGCTCGATAGTGGGCTTGTTGCTGTGTCTGCGTAAAGTGCCGGTTCAGTTTCGAGTAGCTGAATTGCCGGTCTATCTTCGAGCCTGAAAACTCGAAACCGTTTTTGCTGAACAGCACTCCTTGTTTTTGATTGGTCGAGCCGCAATACTTGTAGGGCATAGTAATACCGTGCTCTTTCAGCCGATACTCCAAATCATTCCAACTGCCGCAATTCGGTAAATTCGTTTTGATTGCGTCGTATATTTCGTATTTAGTTTTGTCTGGTTCCCGCAGGTGTTCCCAACGTACCGATTCTTTGCCCGGTGCAAGATGCAATCCGTATTTCTCGGTCAATGCATGACAGACTTTTGCATTTCGTATTTTGATGTTCTTGTCCGAAATGGTCTGCCCGTTGTTTCCTACCCGATTATAGACCAGATGGCAGTGCGGATGCGGTTGGTCGAGATAGCGCACCAGCAAGTATTGCGTATCGGTAATCCCCATGCGCAGTATGTACTCTTTGACAATCTGTGTCATCAAAGCATCGGTCATACGCGACGTATCTTTCGGAGAAAACGAAAGGGAGATGTGCCCGACCGTATTTCTCAACCGAGGATTCAGTAATGTTTGGTCTTTGAAGTCCTGTACCATCTCCCGAATATCAGGCGGGGTTACTCCCTCGGCATTGAGAATACGCGATTGTTCTTTTATTACATATCCGACCGTCCCGGCGAATGATGTTCCGGCGATGATTTTACCGATCATCGCGAAGATTCTTTAACAAAGATTCAATATCCATTACAATAGCCGCATGACGAGATATTATTCCCGTAAATCCTTTTGCATGAGCAAGACGGGTAAGTTGGTTCAGGTTGCGGGCCATACCTTTGAGTTGGGACATGAAGTCCAGATGTTCGCGGTGCAGACATTCGCGCACACGACCGGCAGCAATCAACTGGCGGAGGACTTCGGTACGCGGTCGTCCGGCAGCACGGGCCAATGCTTGAAGTCGCAGTTTATGCTCCGTGTCGAGGCGGAGAGTTATGCGGTATTCCTGTTTTCGGGCCTTGCCTAACGGCGGTCGTCCGCCCGTATGTTTGGAGTGTTTCATGGATTCGATTATTTGCGTTAGACCATCGGGATGAGAGCCGCAAGGCGAGTTTTTGGCTGACAAAAACACAAACTTGCCTTACTAATTGATAGAAAATCCGACCCGCTCCGAAGAGCCGGAGCAGGCCGGATGAAATACTACTTCGGTCGTCGTTTGCGGACGATGTAATCGACGGCTTCGCGTTCTTTCTGTTCGGCCGTCCTGACAGGATTTTGCAACAGCCACCGTTCCAACTCCTCGCGGTTGAAATAGATGTTCTTGCCGTGGGGCTTGAAATGGGGGATTCGCCCTTGGTGGGTAAGCTTGTACATGTAGGTCTTCGACAGCCCCGTAAATTCGCATGCTTCGACGAAGTTCAAAACTGTTTTTTGTCCCCGAAGCAGTCGTTCGATGCGGTCGAGCCGTTGCTCGATGGTTGTGTTTTCACTCATAATCATTCTGTTTTTAGCGTTTGATAAAAGGCGTTGCGCAACGCTCGTGATGTAATTACGAGTGCAAATAAAATTCAACGAAAAGCTGTTCGCATTGGCTGCCCATGTTTCGACATTTTTGGACAATGTTTCCAATGTTCGGTGGGCGTATGGAGATGAAAAAACAGGATTCCGGTGGAGCGGAATCCTGTTAAAGATGAACGTGTCGAAACTATTCTGCTGCTTCCAATGCCTCGATGCAGTCGATAATCATCCGCTCCTTGCGGCGGTCGATGATTTCGGCCATCTGTTTGGCGGCCGAGATGTCTTTCGCCGTCAGCGGTTTGCCCAACTTCGAGGTAAAACAGCCGTTGTTTCCGGCGACCCGCTGCCATTTCGGGGTAATCAGCCGGGATGCGCTCAACGATTCGAGCAGCAGCGTCAGCAGCTTGTTGTGCGTCGTCTGTAACGGTTCCGCGAGCTGGCAGGCCAGCAGTCGGGCAATCTCCTCTTCGGTCGTGTCGCGTTTGAAGATGCCGATTCGGTTGACGTGTTCGGTCAGCACTGCGGTTTGCCGGTCGGACAGACGCGGGCAGAAATCGGCGGGTGCAGGGTCGAACCCGGTGCGGCTGCGCTGGGCGGCCCGGCGTTTTTCGGCTTGGCCAGCAATTCCGCTTCGCGCTCCTTGCGCTGCGTCTCCTCTGTCTGCCGATGACGGGTGTAGTCGGCGATTTCGGTAACGGTAGTTCGGACTTCGGCGATTCGGTTCAGCAGTTCGTTCGAAGGAGCATCCGCCGGATAACGGGCGAAAAGATACTCGAACGTCTTGTCGATGCGGCGCTGCTCCTTGGCCGAGATTGAACCGTAGGCCAGCCAACGGTCGTACTCCTGCTTTTTGTCGGCGATGTATCGGCGTGCTTCGGCGGCGGACAGGTTGCGATGTTCGATTTCGCACTCCATGTAGTGTAGCGCAAAGCGGTTGTCCTTGAACATTTCGGCGGCGAATGCCAGCCAGCTCACTATGCTGACTATTCCGTACAACACCCATGCGACTGCCTGCCATGCACCGCCGAGCCATCGGCTCTTGGCACCCAATCGGGTGCGAACGGACTGCAACCGCTCGCGGATTTTGCGGTTGGTGCGCCGGTGCGACAGACGTATGTATTCGATGCGGGTCATGACTGTTTCTTGGCCGCGGCTTGCAGGTCGGCTTCGAGTTCGGCAAGGCTTGCGCGGCGCTCCTCTTCGCGCAAACGCCCCTTGTAGGCATCGAGCTGTTGGGCCGCGATGCTTTCGGCGACCTTGCGGCTGATTTGCCCGGCATGTTCGAGCAGTTCGCGCCCGTTGATGACCAGAATGTCGTTCAGCTTCTTGATCCAGTCGGCCATATACATGGGCACCTGCCGCCGCGCCTGACTTTCGGCGAAGGCGAGGTATTGTTCGACCAGCAGCCCGAGGTCTTTCATCTCGTCTTCGGTCAGGTAGTTCTTGGCGGTTGCGGCATCGGCTTTGGTAATGCGCCGCGGGTCGCTTTTGTCGCAGGAGGTCATGCCCATCATCGGCAGGCGGGCATCGGCACGATGGGCGACCAGCTCGGCGGCCGTCTGGCTGCTGATGGCCCACAGCAGTTTGTTCTGCACGATTTTGAAAAACTCGACCGTCTTTTCGGCTTTCGGGTCGTAGTCGATGCTCGTCGTGTAGATGTCCTTGACCTTTTGGTAGAACACCCGTTCCGAAAGACGGATTTCGCGGATGCGCTCCTGCAACTCGTCGAAATAGTTCATCGACTTGCCCGACTTCATCCGTTCGTCGTTCAGCGCGAAACCCTTGATGAGGTATTCCCGCAGCACCTGCGTCGCCCAGATGCGGAATTGCGTGCCTTGGTGCGATTTCACGCGGTAGCCGACCGAAATAATCACGTCGAGGTTATAGTAGTTCGTGTCGTAGCCTTTGCCGTCGGCGGCAGTTGTTCGGAAATTCCGAATAACTGAATCGGCGACCAGCTCACCCTCGGAAAAGATGTTTTTCAAGTGTTCGTTGATGGTGGATTTGGCCTTTCCGAACAGCGTTGCCATCTGGTCTTGGGTCAGCCAGACGGTCTCTTCGCCCATGCGGACATCTATTTTGATGCTCCCGTCGGCCGAGCGGTATATCAACATTTCGTTCTCCATAGCATAAAGATAGTTATAATTCCGGAATCCGGTTCACCGCTTCGCGTTTCTTCGCATCCATAATCTGCGCATAGACTTGCGTCGTTTTCAGTTCGCTGTGGCCGAGAAGCTTCGACACGGTGTAGATTTCCGTGCCGAGCGAGAGTTGCAGCATGGCGAACGTGTGCCGTCCGCAGTGGAACGTAATGTGTTTCGTAATGCCCGCTTTCAGACACCACTCGCGCAGGGCGAGGTTGTGCCATGCGGAGTATTTCAGCCCGGCGAAGACCCGCTCGTCGGCCTTGCCGCGCTGGCCCATGTAGCGCACGGCTTGGTCTGTGATGTCAAGGTATTCCAGCCCTTTGGTCTTTTTCTGCCGGAAGACGATGCGCGTGCCGCCATCGAACTCCTGCACTTCGGCCCACGTCAGTTTGTTGATGTCGCTCCAACGCATGCCGGTCAGGCACGAGAAGAGGAACGCATCTTTTAGTACGGGATACGGACACTCCGTTTTGGCGAGGCGCTGCAATTCGTCGAAAGTGAGGTATTCGCGATGCACGTCCTCGACATGCGCGGGTTTGACCGACATGGCGGGCGAGTGGGGGATGATGCCGTCCTCGACCGCTTGGTTCAGCGCGGCTTTGAGTTTGAGGAAATAGCTGCTCTGGCTGTTCGTCGAAAGAGCTGTGCCGCTTTTGGTCTTGGCCTGCTTCGCCAAATAGCTCTTGAACCCCTCGACGAACTTTTTATCGACCATCTCGAACGTCGTGTTCGTTCCAGCGTAGGCGACAAGGTGTTTCAATGCGCTGTCCCAGTTGCCCCAGTTCCCTGGCGACTCCTTGCGTTGCTCTATCAATCCTTTGATGTATTCGACGAGGTCGGTGCGGATTTTATATTTCACCGCAAAGCCGTATTGCTCGTTCTGCTCGGCGAGCAGCCGTTTGGCCTTGACCTTCTCGGCCATTTCGAGATTGACTTTGTTGTGGTCGCGCTCCAACTTGTTTTTCGGGTCGGTGTAGAGGTAGTATTCGAGGGTCTCGAATTTGCGGCGATGCTTGATGCGCCCTTCATCGTCGCGGGTGTACCCGTAATAGTATTCCAGCACCAACGAGGTCTTGCCTGTCGAGCGCTGTGGTTTCTGCCGAATCTTGATCTCCATGCGGTCGAGGTTTTAGGTATGGTGCAAAGATAGAAAGATTTCTTTACACTTTTTTTACACCTCGATTGCTGTGTGTTGTAAATAAGCGGCAAATTTTACACCTCGAACGATAAAATGAAGTCGAAATAAAAGTCTGTTGTTTGTTTGTAAATAATTGAATCTGTGAATTTTATTTCGATATTTCTTTGGCTTTGTTTTCTTGAGTTACTTTCCTATACAGAAAATGTTAAAATAGCTCATGCTATTGATGTTCATATAATTATGTGTGATGTGAAGTGTGTCGGGGACATTCTAGGGACGGAATTTTGCTGGCCAAAAGAAAAAAAGATCAAATATAAAATCGCTTTTTACCTCATATCGGAGGTTATGTCTCCCAAAGATATGAAAGATAAATGTAATCCGCGCAAAAGGTCAATTATAGGAGTTTAGTCTGGTTTGTTGTATATCTATTCAAGTTCTAAACTAAACTTTCTTCACAACGTCGAAATGGCGGACATCGGTAGCAAGAATGCTCATCTCTTTTTCTTTTGGCCAGCAGCTTTTGTCATTTTGTTTTTAGTAAGTAGTTATTGATGCTAGACAGATTGATTTAGAAAAAGGTTGTATCATTACAACCTTTTAGGTGTTTTTTGTATCTTTGTACTGTTTGTTGATAAATATGAATATGAAGTATCTTAATATAAAGAAAGCGTTGACTGCATGGCAGAATTTGCAGCCGCTGTCGGAGAAGGATAGGGAAAGGCTCAGTCGCCGTTTTACTGTGGATTTCAATTACAACAGTAATCATATTGAGGGTAATACGTTGACTTATGGCCAGACGGAAATATTGCTACTTTTCGGCAAGGTGATTGGGGAGGCAGACGTGCGTGACGTACAAGAAATGACCGCGAGCAACGTAGGCCTGCGAATGATGACGGAAGAGGCTACGGTGAAGGGAGTGCCATTGACGCAGAATTTTATCCGGACATTGCATAAAACCATATTACGAGAAGATTATACTGTTTATCGAGATTTGCTTGGTGGTATGCAGACGAGTTATGTAATTCATGCCGGCCAGTATAAGACTCGGCCTAACAGTGTTATCACCCGATATGGGGACAGATTTGAATATGCCTCACCCGAGGAGACATCCGGACTGATGGGCGATCTGGTGGACTGGTATAATGCAGCAGAACAAGAAGGGAAACTATCTCCAGTAGAGTTGGCCGCACTGTTTCACTATCGTTATATACGCATTCATCCTTTTGAGGATGGTAACGGTCGTATTGCCCGACTGATGGTGAACTACATTCTGACTCGTCATGATTATCCGATGATTGTAGTCCGGAGCCGCAGAAAAAGTGAATATTTGGAAGCTTTGCATCAGACGGATCTCGAAGTAGGTCCTGTCCCCAGTGATGGAGCCCATGCAGGGATCAAGGATATCCGTCCTTTTTTGAAATATTTCAATGACTTGGTGGCTACGGAAGTGTATAATGATGTGCTGTTCGTGAGCGAGAGGAATGAGAATGTGTGGTGGTATGATGGGGAACGGATTGCATTCCGAACGCCCAATTATACAAAAATTCTGGACGCTATGCGAACTCAGCCCACTCTAACGCTTGCAGACATGAAAGATGAAACGGGTATCAGTATGACGGCTATTCAGAAGCTACTGGACCAACTGATTTCCAAAAAATATGTGGAGCGAGGCGAGAAGGAAGGGAGCTGGAGAGTGTTTGTGATACAATAAAAAAGCTTATGTTTAAAATAATGATTCAGAATAGATTGAATAATTGCATTAATACAAGCAAGAAAGCCAATGAATAATTTAGAACTAAAAATATTTTTCTCATGGCAGATGTCCACACTTTGTAACAAGAAAGTAAATAACAAAATCTTTTTGTGGAACTGTTTGGAAAAAGCAGCGAAAAAGTTAAGTGACAAGGGTGAATTTCAAGGAGTGAAGTTTATTCCAGATGAAGGTTTACGTAAAGAAGCAGGAGACAAACCTGTAGCGGAAACCTGCATAAAGAAAATAAAGCAATGCCATATTTATGTTGCAGACTTTACTATTGAAACTAAATTTACATACTTGCGTCACTTGTTAAGAAAATATTGTAAATTTGATTTAAGATCTAATGTCAATGGCAGTGTACTTATTGAATATGGTCACGCAAAAGTATGTTTGGGTGATGATAGCGTGATATTGGTGATGAACACCATTAACGGAAATCCTAATAAGATTACAGACTTATTGCCTTACGACTGTCGTCAAAATCGTAATCCCATTCTTTTTGAAATTGATAAAACTAATTTCAAAGAAAACGAAAAGGAAGAGCAAAAGTATAACGATTTTAAACAACAACAACAGCAGCTTATTGATGAACTTGCTGGTGCAATAAAACTTGCAGCAAGGAGTGCCATCAAGAATATGTACAAACATTTTCAACCTTTTATCAGTTGTGAAAAAGCTCTTAACGAGTCCGGATACAGGACTAATTTTAAATGGACTGCTGAACTTGTTCAGATAAAAAATGCTATACAAAGCAATCAACATGTAATACGCGTTATTGGATTGTCGGGACTTGGAAAAACGCGTCTCGTTTTGGAGGCACTGCTTGACAACCAAGATACTTCGCACAAATTATATTGTGATATGGCAAACTATGAAGAGAGGGAGGTATTCAAGACCATAGAATCACTGTTTGACAATTATGGTAAAGCCACGATAGTTCTTGATAACTGCCCATATTGCTTTTTGGAAAAAATTTACGATATGCGATATGGTAAGAAAGCAACTAATCCAATAATTGCCATCTATAATGACCCGAACGAAAGGATAGACACCTTGCGTTATCAGGCCTATAGTCTTGCTGTTTCGGATGAGATAGTTGAGGATATCATTGTCAAAAATGCAGATTTTTTTTCGTCTGAGGATCAAAAGAAAATAGTTGAATTTTCCGGTGGAATACCATTTATTGCCGAATTATTGCTTGAAGGTTGGCGGAAAACCAAAGAGATAGGAGACATATCCAATCGAACACTTGTTACAAAATTGCTTGGAGCAGATGAACGCAGCGAGAATCGGTTAATTGCTCAGTCTCTTTCGCTCTTTAATAGTCTTGGTATAGAAGATGATGTTCGTAAAGAAATGGTCTTTGTTGCAACCAATAAGAGCATTACCAGCATAGAAGGTGATGATGAAATAAAGGAGCGTAAATTTGACACACTGATACGTGATTATCTAGGAAGAAAGTTACTTGACCGTAGAGGAAGGTTTGTTTTTATTCGCCCTCTCCCAATCGCTTGGTATTTAATGTGCGAGTGGCTGACAGATTGCTCGAAAGATAGACTACGTAAGGTACTAGAGGATATTCGGACTTCGGAAGTTTCGGCTTCGTTAGCCCCAGCTTTCGGTGCTCAGTTTAAAGATATGTCCAAGAATGGTAAGGCTGTTGCTCTGTTGAATGAAATTCTGCGTATTGGTAGCCCTTTTTCTGAAGCGGAAGTGATAAATACAGAAGTGGGATCACGCCTCTTCCGCTCATTTGTTGAAGTGGTTCCACAAACTGTAGCAAACTGTCTGTATAGTGCTTTAGGTAATAAAAAAATTATTGATTTGTATGGCATTGTCGAAGGTAGACGCAATCTTGTTTGGACTATCGAGAAACTTTGCTTTGATCCGATTACATTCCAAAAAGGAGCAAAACTTATGCTGCGTCTCGGATGTGCTGAGATAGAGGATATATCGAACAATGCAACTGGTCAATTTGTGGCATTGTTTCCAATATATCTGCCTGCAACAGCAGTCTCACTTAAAGAACGCATTACTTTTTTGCATCGAGAAATTAACAATGAAGAACAGAAGGAACTTGTTTTGCGAGCTGTTAATCGCGCTCTTAATACTAGTAGCTTCATTTACTTTAGTGGTGCAGAAATGCAAGGTCAACGTAAACTTGAGAACTATAAGCCAATATCTCGCGATGAAGTGAAAGAATACATCCGTGGCTGTCTTGATATTATTTATAATGAGATAGAGCAAGATACGAAGTATCACGATTACTGCATTGATATTCTTAGTAAGAATTTCAGAGCATTAAGTGCTTTCGATGAGTTTGACATAGTGATACCTTATGTCATGAAGGTGGCTGAAAAGCTTGGCTATGAATGGGAAAGTATGAAGGAAAACCTGTATTTGGCTCTAAAAGACCCAAAGATTGCATACTGTGATAGAATAAAAAATGAACTGAAAACACTAATAGACAAATTCACAAAAGATACGTTCGAAGCTAGATTCTTGATGGTTGAGAAGTTCTATGCTTCTGATTTCGATTTTAATGACATAAATACTCAATTAGAATATGAAAAGAAGAATGCCAAGTATGAAGCATTGGCAGTTGAAATGGCAGAGAAAAAACTCTTTACCAAAGATACTCTGCGAGTTATATATAACTGCGAAACTTATCAAGCTCAGTCGTTCGGTAGAAAACTTGCCACTCTGTTAAGCGAAGAAGAGCAACTGGAATTTATAAAGAATTCGTTGGAAGTTATACCTGAAAAATGCACCACCATCATTGTTGACTTTATGGCAATGGTTAGTGAAAATGTCTTTGCACAAGCGTTTGATATTGTCAAACAACAGGAGCGTTATAATCTTCTTTTCCCGATTGTAGCTATCAGAGATTACAAGTTTCATGGTAAATATATTGATATTTTATTTGATTTGGTACTTAACCATAATACAGATATTTCAAACTTTGTAAGTTTCTGGAACCATTCACCAATCAAAACACTAACATCCGACGAAGCTGTTGGTTTTCTCACTCGTTTGTTGAATTTACCAGGCTCATACGAAACCGCATTGCATATGGTGTCAATGCAGTATTTAGGAGGAAGAGATAGAGATAATCTCAAATTTGAACAACTATTTGAAAAAGAAGCATTTAAATCAATAGACAAGATACAAGAGCTGATGCAAAATCCACATTATACTCAAGTACTTTGTTCTTTACTAGCAAACGGCAAGCGCAACCAGTTAGCAAAAAGCGTGATGGCAGGAATAATCAATCATATTGTTGCAAATCAAAACGTTTTGGTAAACTACAATGTGGAAGAAATTCTTTCTGTCTTACTTGAAAAATACTTTGATGTAACATGGGGTATTTTAGCAAATGCTATGTCCTCAGAAAAAGATGAAGAAGGTCAATTTTCTAAACTTTATTGGGTATTTGGAAGCATGTCAATATACAACAAATTCCCAAACCTAATTTTTAAGAAAGAACATAAACAGGCTTTACTCGATTGGTGTGCAAAAAATCCAGATGTCAACGCATATCGCCTTATGTCAATCGCACCAATGCAAAATGGCGATAATTTCTCTGACATAGTAATTCAGCTTATTAATCTCTATGGTAACAGAAATTTTGTGCTTACGGCACTTGGAGACAAACTCGGCTCGTTTGCATCAACAGGTTCTGCTTTGCCAATCTATGATTCACGAATCAAACTTACGGAGTCATTGATTAATCATCAATTACCAGAAGTAAGTGCTTGGGCAACTCTGCAAGTAGAAAAACTGAAACAAGCAAGAGAACAAACGCGCAAATTTGAAGAAGAACTTACAATACCAGAACGCATACCTTCAATAAAATAGCTTGAATTTGAAAAATATTTATTCTGTATATATAATGTTTTTATAGTTTCTTGGATCGCTTAATGGATAAGAGGTCAATGCTTATTGATGATACTTATGGTCATACATTTGCAAAGAATTGGGAAAATTCTCAGCGTCCGAGTTCAGAAATGTGGTAAAAATTGCGTCTAAAAGATTCAGAATGATGTATAGACATTGGAGAAAGTACGAATGTGTGCCATATCGCTCTATTGAAATAACTTCGCCTTGGGATTTTTTTTGGGGGGGGGCGGAAAATGTTTTATGGTTATCATCCGAAATGCGAGTGGTGTGTCAAAGTAATGCGTAAATGACTGACCAGCTGAATATAGTCATAGGTAAAGATAAATAGCTTAAATTTACAAGTAAGTAATATAAAGTCGGCAATAAATATACTTTTCTGCCGACTTTATATACTATAATAAATTTAGTAGTTGCATAGGCTTTAATTTTCCTGTCACAGATAGATTGATTTTGTCGCCTAAAAAGATGTTTTTGGCGATAAAACAGGTGTTGGATTTGCATCGTAATTTGTTGAATAGTATATGGTTCTATGTGTTGCAAAATATTTCACTCTAGCTCGTGCTATGTAGTGTGAGAAGCGTCTTCATGAGCACTATTCTTTTAATCTTGCTTTTGTACTGGTGATAGTATTTTTTTACCGCAGAAATAATCGATGCAGAAAATGTTTTTTTGATTTTTTGTTTTGTAATATATTGATAGTTAGTTTATTATTTTGTAGAAAATGCTTATGAGGGACAAACGGAGGACAAAAATATGGCAAATAAAGGCACAAAAGAGCAAATGTCAGGCTATTTTTCGGAGCTTGTCGTATGCTATTTTGATGTTCCTCACAAAATGAAGTTCCGTGTTGACCATACTATGATTTTCGAAGCACGATACAAATATACATAAGTTTAGTCGATTTTTTGTATATCTATTCAAGTTCTAAACTAAACTTTCTTCACAACGTCGAAATGGCGGACATCGGTAGCAAGAACGCTCATCTCTTTTTTTTGGCCAGCATTATCAATCTTGCAATTCGTATTACCTTTATCTGGTTGGAGAGCTCCTGCAGCATTGTGTAAAATACGCACCCCACAGCGTAAATGTATGCCCCCCCCCTAATATTCAGTTTGAATTATAGACTTGCATGACTTTGAGGGGGCGTAGGAATTACCTGCTTGGTAATAATGAATCTCTTCTGAATTCAACAGAAGTAAATTACGCTATTACAATAATGATCTATATTTTTATTCGGATTCATCTGGTATCCACAAAAATTTTATAGCAAATGCCTCACTCTATTTGTTACACATGGAATGATGCCATTTTCTTTTATGAACTGCGCAGTTATATAATTGAGATAAACTCCATGCAATCTGGCTACAAAATGATTAAAACGGTTGAATAAATCCGTTAATCGCCATGCCTCCATAGCGACTTTACTTTCATTTATCTCTTCATGTCGTAGTTCATAGAGTTTGGTCGCGTCGATGTGTATTTCTGCATCTCTTTCGTCTTTCCACCAAGAATTTTTTGAAATCTGCTCCAAGTCTGATAATAGTTCATCTAATTCGTCCTTGAATCCGGGGAACATTGTTATAATATCTTCTAACTGTGTACAATATGAATTTTTATATCCCTTCTTGTTAAACCCATATAGCTTTTTGAAGCCTTCATTCAGTTGAACCTTCAGTTTACCCCGAAGAAAATTTTTTTCATACAGATTCGTCGCCCTGACAAATAATTTTGTCAATACGATGCAATCGCAAAAAGAGTAACCTGTGTAAAAGTGCTGATATTGATTATTGTATTAGTTATTTTGTTATAATCAGAATTTTCAGATTCCGGAACATCCTTTGCAAGTTGGCATATTCCCTCAATACACTCGGAAAACTCGTGTATATATTCATCTGATTTTTTGCAGAACTCTGCCCGTTCTTATTCGGACAGTATCCTGTTATTGTAGGTTAGTTCGCGAATCATACGAAATCTATTTTTCGTCTTTTCCTTTCAACATTTTAATGGCCCTGTCAAAATCACTTTCGAACAGGCTCATTTCGCGCCGACGGTATATGTCGAACTCCTTTTCAGCTTTTTCTATTGCCTCTTTGTGGGAAACAGTGCCTTTGCCTATCAACACCTTGCGCTTGTTGGCGATAATTTGATTGTCGAGCGTTTCAATCCAATCTTTCATCGTCATCGGATTCATATCCAATGCCTGAAACTCGGCAAAATCCAAAAATCCTGACACCAGCAGATTCAAACGCTGCAATTCAATCTCCGACAGATAGTTCTTGGCAATCTTCACGTCGTCTTTGGTTACATAGTCGCCTTTGAAATTTGTCATTCCGACAAAAGGCTTTTCGTTATCTACGCGGTTATAGATTACCTCAGCAGCGGTATTTTCATGGACAGCATAATGCAGTTTGTTTTGAACCGTAGCGAAGAATGTCTTGGTCATGTCGCTGCGCGGGTCGTAATCGATGGCAGTTGCATATATATCTGTAACCTGCTGGTAAAAATTGCGCTCGCTGCTGCGAATATCCCGAATGCGCTGCAATAGTTCTCGAAAATAGCGGTTGCTGCCCTGCTTGAGCCGCTCATCGTCCATTGCAAAGCCCTTTTGGATATATTCGTGGAGCCGTTGCGTCGCCCAGCGACGGAAGCGCGTGGCAATCTGGGACTGAACACGATAACCCAACGCGATAATCATATCGAGATTATAGTGGTCGATGTTGCGCTTTACCTGCCGAGACCCTTCGGTTTGAACTAACAAGAATTTCTTGTGGGTTGCTTCATCCAGTTCATTATCACGGTATATATTGGCAATATGCTGCGCGATATTTTGCTGCGTCGTGTCATATATCTCGGCCAGTTGATTCTGCGTAAGCCACAAATCTTCGTCAGCAAAACGGACAGATATCCGCGTTACATCGTTGTCATCTTGGTAAATAATTATTTTATTATCGTCCATAGCTATCTGCTAATTACATTGCACTCAATCTTTGCAAAAGTTCCTTGATAGTAACCGCACCATCCATCTGTTGCTTCTCGAATACCATAAAATAACGATACTGCTCGCCTGCTTTATGGGCCCAAGTTCGTCCCAACTCGACCTTCGCCCGACTGTCCGAGTTATCTCTATCATCACCTTTCGTTTCAAGAAGAACGGTAATGCCGCTATTCAATCGGACGATAAAGTCGGGATAATGATTTATATAACCGTTTATACAGAACCCCGTGCGGCTCGGATTTCTATGCCAAAATAAAACATTATCCAAATTGGCGACAGCGTTTATAACTTCATACTCGAAACCGTTGATGTTTTCCTCTTCCGTATAAAGCCCTTTTGCCAAGCCGATGGACTTTGTTTTCACAGTTATCCGCTCTGGAAGGCGATATATAGCTTGACATTTTATCTGACCGGTGTCGAGCCACTCTTTGAATTTCTTTTCTTGATAGGCAGACAGCAGCGACTCGATCTTCTGTCGAATCGTATTTCTTGTCTGCCAATCATTCGTGTATAAATCTTCGAGTTGCTCGGAATCTACGCCTGCAATAGCCCTTTTGATATAACGTGCAACCTGCGGTTCGGAGATTTCGTCGAAACGAAGGCCTTTTGCTAGCATGTCTGCCAGTTGCCTCTGTTTGCTTTCCGGCGATAAGGTCGCAAAGTGTTGTTTGATGAATGATAATTGATTTGCAGTCAGGTTTCTTCTTGTAACGGCATATTCATCTCCGCTGGATTTCTCTAAATCCACACGTACCGCTTCACTTTCAGTTCGGGTAAAGTCGATATTGTGGTCGTACTTGTCCAAATCGAACCCTTCAGCAAGCATAGTCTTGTCCAACGGAACATATTCATCGTCAAATATCAAGTTGGCATTTATCTTTTTCACGAATTGGGGCAATGCCAGTTCTTTGGCTTTGTCCGCAAAAAGATCTTTAATCGGATATGTGGCTATCATACCTTTAATGTCATTCGGAATGTTGTTATTATCTGTCTGCTGCGCTGCCTGTTGATTGTAGTTTTCGCTTTCCTGTCGTGCAAAAGACTCCAATTCGGTTGTCCCCGTATTTGCGGCAGGTATTTCAAGCGTCGTTTTAATCTTTTCGGTGTTTATCTGCTCATCGATGTCGTCGGTTGTCGTGATTGCAGGCGTATCGTGCACCGGCTCGTCGTCGCCGAACAGGTTCGGAGACGATTGCCCGGTCGGAATGAAAGCGGGTTCTGTCTGGGCCTCGGCCACGCGGTAATCCTTTTTGCTAAAACCTGCACGGTTCAGTCCCTCTATGATATTTTCAACCGTATTTCGAAAATCGTTGGACGAGGTAAATACATATGACAGGTCGAGCAACTCCTCTTTATGCTTGGTCGTATAAGGCAATCGCAGTACACGGCCCAATATCTGCTCCACGTCCACCCGAGAGGTTTTGTTGGCCAGTGACGCAAGAATGTAGGCAAACGGACAGTCCCAACCCTCTTTCAATGCATTGACTGTGATGATGTAACGCACCGGGCAATCGCGGGACAATAAGTCGGTGTTTTTAATTTCATCTTTATTCGCCGTTTTGATTTTTATTTGGTCTTCGGGAATGCCGATTTCGATAAGCTTCTTTTTGATCTTGTCGAACGTAATATTGTCGTCATCGGTTTTTGGCTGGGCTTGGAACAGCACAATCGGTCGAATGTACTGGCCACCTTCTGCCTCCATCGCAAGGGCTTTTTGTTCCAGACTGCGCTGCATCTGGATCGCACTCGAAATAACATCATTCGTCGAGCGATGATTATATACGATAACGGGCAGTTTTACCATATTCGCCCGTTTGAGTTTGATTGCGTCGACAAAACTGATGATATTGCTCTTTTTACGCGGGGTGGCTGTCAGGTCAAGGATGAAACACGGATTGATTGCCTTAAGCATATCCACACGCAGATTAGCTTCGAAGTTGTGGCTTTCATCGATGATAACGGCTGGATTGAGATAGGATAAAACCTGGATAAATCCGGTTTCATCGGCTCCTTCAACCCGTTTGGTCATGCTGTCGTACAACTGTGGATATTCAGTCAGACTTCCGTTCTCCCGATATACACGCCGCCCGTCCTTGTTGTTGGCTGCAAACGACTGTACGCTCAACACGAAAATCGTCAGTTGCTCTCGAATCTCGGTTGGACTGATACCCTGCCCGAACAATGCCGCTTCCTTGTCGACAACGCATACGGCATTCCCGAAATGGCTGTCAATCTTCTGTCGGTAGGGATGCGACGGGTCATTCAGATTCTTGTAGGTCTGTTTCAGAATCGTATCCGACGGAACGAACCACGCCACAACTTTCGGCTTATCGGCAGGCATATGCCTGAATATCGTATTCAGTGCATTGCAGGCTATAAAAGTCTTGCCGCCGGCGGTCGGCACTTTGACCGTTATGTGAGGCACATCGGTAATGCTGTTGTCGTACGGGTGCAGATAGTAGTTGTCGATTGCCGAGATCGGAATACCTTTGTCTTCCCAGAATTTATGGAATGCCGTATCGGGGCGGTTGTATTTTTCAACATACCCGATATATGCATCCAAATCGGCGATTACCTCTTTTTGATATTGTTTGAGTTCCATAAGGTTAGAATCGTTTAATGTCGCGCGGAATCTTTTTGAAAGTAATATTTTGGGCTGCCAACACTTGTGGCGGTACAGTGCAGATGTCGGCGTAAATAACATACTGCTCGGCACGCTCCGTCACGATATGCAGCGTGTCGATACTGAGCGTCGTCAGACGATCGCGTTCGTAGTAGAAATAGTAACCCGTAGCGTTGTAAGTGTCGAGCAAATATTTCGACGCTTTGGAACGCTCACGCTCCAAGTGCCGTTTGGTCTCGGTGTAGTAGATATATTCGCGGATCTTCTCCTCGCCGATATTCTCGTTGAGGCTTTGTTCCTCGTCGAACATCCATTCGCCTAACTCGTAATAGTCGAATGCGCCGCCCGTACCGGCTACGGCATTTTTACCCTCGCCGTAACCTTTCATTACTCGCCGTACACGCTCAGCGGTAATGTTTTCGGCATAATCCTCCATTTCGACGAGGATGAATTTGCGGTTGCCCTTGTCTTTCTTGTTCAGGTTCACTACTGCATGAGCTGTCGTTCCCGAACCGGCGAAGGAGTCGAGGATAATATCGTCAGTGCCGCATACGAAATTAATAAGGTATGAAATTAACGTTGCAGGTTTGGGAAAATCAAATACTTTTTTCCCGAATATTGTTGTTAGGATAGTGGAGGCAACTTCATTCGTATCGACTCCAAAACTACGATTAATCATGTTCCAAGGCACTTCCGGTTCATAAGAGGCTTTTTCATAGGAAGGTGAAAATGCTTTGGTCCTAATAGAAATACGCGTTCCAGTTGCAATTTCTTTATCTAAATTCGATTGCGACCATTTGAATTTGCCCAATAGACGAATTGGGGTTGTGAAAATTCCGTTTTTTACTTCGGCATCATCTAAAAGTGTAATATCATAGCTGGCTGTCCCGTACGGGCCGGCCTTATAAATTCCGTCTGCCAATCCAGTATCGACTAAACTTGAGGGGAAAACCAATTCTTTGAGAGCATTAGTCTGATTCATTAGTCCATTACTACTTTTGCTCTCTTTTTCAAGACCTTTGAATTTTATATCGTTTCGATTCTTTTGATAACATACGATATATTCGATGGATTTCTTTGTTTTATAGGATAAGTTCGCCGGAGTTTCTGTTTTGACCCAAGAAAATATGTCGATAAAATTATTTACCCCGAAAATTTCATCGCAAAGCAGTTTCAGATTGGCGAGTTCATTGTCGTCGATCGAAATAAAGATTACACCGTCTTCCGCCAACAACTTATGCAACAGCTTTAGACGCGGATACATCATGCAGAGCCATTTGTCATGACGGCTCAGGTCCTCACCCTGCTTGCCGACCACCTCGCCCAGCCACTTTCGGATCTTCGGGTCGTTCACGTTGTCGTTGTAGACCCACTTCTCGTTGCCCGTGTTGTACGGCGGATCGATATAGATGCACTTGATTCTTCCCTCGTATTCGGGCAGCAGCGATTTCAGCGCCTCTAAATTGTCGCCGTGTATGATTTTGTTGCCACTATTCGTCAGCATTTTGTCGTTTTCATCCTCCGCCCGGAATCCGTACTTGTGCTCCAGCACCCGGTACGGCACCTCCTGATGATGATTGACGACCTTATCTTTTCCTATCCAAGTCAGTGTAGGCATATACTTTATTATTTATTTCCAATCAACTCTTTCGGGTCTACTTGAAGAATCCTTGCTATCTCAAACAGCACCTCTAAACTCGGCTGACGGCGGTTGCAGACATAGGAATTGACTATGCTGAAACTCTTGCCGAGTTTCTCGGCAAGCCAAGTCTGTTTGATGCCTTTTTCTGTCAGCACGTCTTTTATGCGGTTCATATAAATAGAATATGTATTATATTTTGCGATAAAGATATGAAAAAATGTGCGATAATAAAAATCCTTCCTTTTTATTTCCGTCTCTTTGTCAATTGTCGCCAATGCTGAAAGCGGCAAATATCACATATGAACCATACCCGTTTGTTTGTTAGTAACTTGCGATTACATAGTACATAACTCCAAGTATCGGACTTGAATTTTGAGTAATTCAAGTCCTTATTAAATAATAATCAAACTATGTCTTAAAATTATTTCTTTGTTACAGTTTAATTTGCGTTCTTTCAGAAAGATACCTTGGTTTTGGTTCCCTTATGTAACTGGTTGTGATATGCGCGGCATGACTGTAGTTTCTGGGAAGACGTTAACTATCGCATCAAGGAATCCTGTGAGTTTATCCATGTAGGTTGCCAGAACGCTGAACCTGATGCTTGCTTTCTCATTCTTTAATGTGTGCATGTCAAGCAACTCCTTATGGTCACGTTATATTTCTAGAAATGCTATGCTTTATATTCTTCCAACATTTTTAGTAACAGATTATATTCTTTTTGGTATTTTTCAACACTTTCAAGGTCTTTTTCTGTGGTATGGGGAATGTAGGCAATATTCATATTGTGCCGAAGATCATTCATTTTGACTTTGATGGCCAAACGATGTCCGCGGAAACGCTCGATATATGTTTCACGATTGGTAGTTGTGCGGAAGTCCATCAGATCGAGAGCCTCTTCAATCTCGTCCCATTCTTGCTTTGTTAATTTGTGGTATTTTTCGTTCGGAAAGGATCCTACGATATCTTTAAATTCATAAATCCAGTCATGTTTTTCCTTGTTCTTCTCCCAGTCATTCAGTATCGCTTTCAGTTTTCTAATGATCTCTTTTACGGTATGACCTGTATCTTCAACTGCATTAAACAGAAATCCCACGGTTTTTTCTTTCCAGTCGAAACCGTTTCGTCCGATAGTCGATAAATGTTCTTCAAGGTAATCTTTACCTGCTTGATCTACCTGTCCTTTGTGTAATTTTTTGGCCAATCGTGCCGCTGCGTATGCTACATGTATCTTATAGCCCATGATATCTTCATAGGCATCTTTTGTTTCTTTTGCAGCTTGAGGGTTAAACGTTTCCAAGTATTTGATATATTTCATATAAGTCCGTTCTCCTGCACCTGATAGCCCTGACATAGTGTCAAATAGCTGGTCTGCAATCCGATCCAATACATTAATATCTTGGATATTGTTGCGCATTGCTTCATTCAACCGTTTTCCCGCCTGTTTCGCCATTCGTTGTTCCAATGCGACGCTCTGCTTGCAGAATGCTATAAAATCTGCGTCAAGTTCCATACTTTCACACGCTTCTTAATAATTCCTCTTGTTTTTAATTATGTAACTAATTATAGCATATTTGGCAGACTATCATTGTCTGCCAAATATGTTGCTAGTAATTATGGGATTATATCCCGTTTTTGTCAATGTTTACTTTTTCTATTTCATCCCATTCTGCCAGAGAGATAATTTCATGGTATTGTTTCAATGATAAAACATTCTCCTCGCTATCCATACATTCGTACTCCCATGGAAGTTGATAAACGGTTCCTTCTTCATGATGGCCCATGTAATCGTGGAATGTGTACGGAATCAATTTCACATGATCCTCCTCCTTGAGTATTCGCAAAAGTTTGTCCGCGTCGTGTATTTCCAAAGGAGCGCCATACTTGTAAAGCGCAGTGGCAACTTCTACCGCAACATCCGCATATGCTGAGTAGCTATTGGAAACAATGATTCTCCATCCGGGGCTGTCAAAATCCGATGCGAGTACATTCAGCCGCGACAATCCCAGCTCCCCATAATGGTCCGAGGCGAATTTGTTGAAATCCGTCTCACTGTCGAGATCGTATTTATCCTGCAAATCGCAGAACTTAACCATGTTGTAATATGCGACATCTTGTAATTCCAATGGCATTCCATTCGGAATGGCACGCTTCTTTCGTGTAGTATCAAACCTTTCAAAATACCGGTCATAGGCTTCATGAGCGATCCGATAGTATTTGCAATACGAACGTATCGTCATTGTATCTAACGGCCGCCCGAAATTCTTGCAGACGGAATCCTCCAATGCTTTTATTGCCGTCGTCTCGTCTTCGACTTCGATTTTAAATCTCGGTTCGATTCTGTTGAACTCCTTTCTCGCAATTCTTCCGTCTCGCTGCTGGTAAGGAAGATGATTCGCCACATAATCATTGAACCCCTCCGGGTCTAGTATGATAGCATCGATTAGCTTATGAAAATATAAGGCCAACTTTGCCAAGAAATCCCTTTGCCATTCATTGGGAAAATTGTTGCCTACTCGGTTTATATATCGAGAATAATTCGCAATAGTAAAATGCGAGTGTTTCCTGTCCGTGAATTGTATAGTACGCTTTTCTTTGTATCTGGCGGAGCTAACATGATACCATACCATTTCCCTTGGATTTAACAATTCCCAATCCCGGAGGTATTCTTCCTTGCTCTCATATTCTCCGTCTACGATCGACGCTTCGCAATCTCCCCATTCTTCCGGAGTAGGGCGGGGCAATTCGATATAAAATCCTCTGTATTCATCGTCACCCATTTTTTCCAGTCGGGCAAATTGCTCCTGAAGTTTAACTAACATCTCCAATGTATCGTTATCAACCACGATCTCTGTATCGCGCCTGCTTCCAAGCTGTTCGAATATCGTAGCATTCAAACCGCATTCCTTTGCCAAGTCTATGAAAAAATGCCTGGTAAAGTTTGTCTTCTTATTTTGTTTCATATGTTCATTCTTTTCAAATGGTTAAAAATTTCCCCGGATCAAATCCGTTGATTACATGCTCGTTTTCAAATACATATCCCATCTGGTTGCAGATCAATTTTGTATTCCCGATTTCCGTGTCGATATTAGTATGTGTATGACCGTAAATCCATGCATCGATCCTGCTGCCGGCTATCAGTTCTTCATATTCAGTAGCAAATGCACTGTTCAATACGGAACCTTTATGCTGAGAAGCAACAACCTGCATAGTTGGTAGGTGATGAGTCACGACCACTATGTGTTTTGCCGTACTTTCTGCAAGACTCTTTTTGATATGACCTAAACAGAAGTCATGCATCTGATTATACGTTTCCGTTTGGAGCAGTTTCCCTTTATACAAGGTCTGACGGAAATCGTTAAGTCCCTTCCAAACGAAATATTCGTCTGCAGGTTCGATATGCGACCAGAGTGTGCTCATTATGAAATCGGTATCGTCTATTCTCAATACTTGATTTTGATAATAACCGACATTCTCTTTGAACATCCATCGCCATTGTAACCCCCGTTCCATCACATCACAATAATTGTAATACTCGTGGTTCCCGGGAACAATAAGAACCTGCCTATAGTTTTTAGAAGCCCATTTCCAGAAATTCCCCAAAGGAGCCACTCTGTCTTTCAGATAGAAAATGTCTCCGGCCAATACGAGTATATCGCCCGTTACCGGGAATTCGTTATGTTTTATGTATCTGCTGTTCTCCCGAAACTCAAAATGCAGATCGCTCATGTATTGTATTTTCATATTACTGCTTTTTATTCGATTGCTCAATCTGCTTTTGGATTATCCTTTTTACCTGCGCGAATGAGACTGGAATAAAGTCATTATTATCCACTCCCACATCATATTGCGTCGGAAAGAGCATATCCAGTCGTGAAGCGTCTTTTCCTGTGTTATTTTTGCTCGTATGCACGTGTCCGAACAATTGCCACGTATTCCCGTAAGCACCTCCATAGCAGAGGAACGGACAATGGTTCAGGTAGATTTTCTGCTTGTCAACCTCTATATGCATTTGCATGATTGTCAATTCAAACCTACTGGTGTATCCTTGCCTGATGTTTTTTAGATCATGATTACCGAGAATGAGATAGATTTTTCCATTCAGTCTGTTAAGAATCTTGGTCCATTCATGGGATCCTCCCAGACAAAAATCCCCCAAATGAAACACGATATCATCTTGACTAACTACCCGGTTCCAATTTTCGATCAGTGTTTCATTCATATCTTCTACATTCTTGAATGGCCTCTTGCAAAAGCCAATGATATTCGAATGATAAAAGTGCGTGTCCGATGTAAAATAGACCTTGCTTCCGTCAAATTTGTAATTCATTTTGCTCTCTTTTGTGCACATCGCTGTGCGGTTAATTAAAATTGGTTGTTCTTGCGCTCATTGGACGGAAATGACGGGAGAGGAATTGCACGGAGCAAACAGTCACCAATGGGCATAAAACAAAATAGTTGGAAAGTTCGGTAAGGACTCTCCAACTATTCTGCTGTTTATTCTAAGATCAAGATACGAGCATCTATCGCATCTTATCTCCTATATGTGTTCGCTGGAAAGTATTTATGAAATTTGCGGACGTTTCAATGCTCCAAACATGAAGAACATACGACCGAACTCCGAAGCATTTGTTGCCTCGAATTGTCGTTTGGGATAATATGTCTATTCTATTTTGCAGCATTGTAAATTTTCAAAAGTGGCGCAAATGTACAGGATAATTTCGCAATACTCCAAATATTTTTTATTGAATTCTTCAAATTACCCTATAACAATCGCTGTGAGACTTAAGAGGATGTTCAATAGGCTATTATTCGAATACTTCGCAATAATGTTGGGAATATTTATCAAATATATTGTATGAAATCTCATTGGTGATGATTTCTGCTGTTATATTCAAATATACTAATCGCTTGATTATCAGAATATATTTTGACTGAAAAAACAATTCAGTTCTATTCAAATATTATCTGTAATTTGGATAAGTTTTAGTGGTATCGATGAAATTTGTCTATTTACCATCGTTAAATTGCACGAGGGACAGAATCTTGTCCCTTGTATCCGTTCAGGGAACAAACGGGGGACAAAATCATGAAAAATTGATGCAATGCTTTATTATTCCTATGTGTTTAATGTGTTGATTATCAATATTATCTAAGTTGGATTGTTCCTT
>CDYL01006498.1_pt1 | contig 26253 bp, 19 predicted proteins | sample 557761 | NCBI WGS metagenome assembly CDYL01 (sample SAMEA3182104, study PRJEB8094) | gut metagenome | biome: human; feature: gut; material: Stool; isolation source: human stools | place: Canada | collected 2013-02-12 | reverse complement strand
GATTATTTATATTACTTAGTCTTTATATCCTCTGGATTAACCTCTTTTCCATAGTAAGCCTTAAGATACATAGCCTTTATCTCACTCATAAGAGGATATCTTGGGTTAGCACCTGTGCACTGGTCATCAAATGCATTTTCAACCATCTCATCAAGTGTAGCAAGGAAGTCTTTTTCATCAACTCCGTAGTCTTTGATAGTCTTCTTAATTCCAACCTTATCCTTAAGCTCCTCAATAGCCTTTAAGAAGTTCTCAAACTTCTCATCATCGTTCTTGCCGGCAATACCAAGGAAGTTAGCACATTCAACATATCTTTCCTTGCAGTGAGGATAAGCATACTGTGAGAATGTTCCCATCTTAGCTGGAACTTCTGCGGCATTAAAGCGCATTACATCTGTAATAAGAAGTGCGTTAGCAATGCCGTGAGGTATATGGTGGTAAGCACCAAGCTTGTGAGCCATAGAGTGGCATACACCAAGGAATGCGTTGGCAAATGCCATACCAGCCATAGTAGAAGCGGTAGCCATCTGTTCTCTTGCCTTGGCATCGTGAGGTCCATTCTCATATGCCGCTGGAAGATATTCAAATATATTCTTCATAGCCTTAAGTGCAAGACCATCAGTATAATCTGTAGCCATAATAGAAGCATATGCTTCAAGAGCATGTGTTAATGCATCTATACCAGAAGCGGCTGTAAGTCCCTTAGGCTGGTCCATACACATATCAGCATCAATAATAGCCATCTTAGGAAGTAGTTCATAGTCAGCAAGAGGATACTTTATGCCAGTCTTTTCATCAGTGATAACTGCGAAAGGTGTAACCTCTGAACCAGTACCAGAAGAAGTAGGAATAGCTATAAAGTAGGCTTTTTCGCCCATCTTAGGGAATGTGTAGATACGTTTTCTTATATCCATAAATCTCATAGCCATATCCATAAAGTCAACTTCAGGATGTTCGTACATAACCCACATAATCTTGGCAGCATCCATAGCAGAACCACCACCGATAGCAATGATACAGTCAGGCTCAAAGCTGTTGATAGCCTTAGTTCCTTCAATAGCACATTCTAATGTAGGGTCTGGTGCAACATTGAAGAAGGTTGTGTGTGTTATGCCAAGTTCATCAAGCTTGTCGGTAACGCACTTAGTGTAGCCATTCTTATATAAGAACTGGTCTGTAACAATAAATGCTTTCTTCTTGCCTAATACAGTCTTTACCTCGTTAAGTGCAACAGGAAGGCAGCCTTTCTTAAAGTATACCTTTTCAGGTGCTCTGAACCACAGCATATTTTCTCTCCTCTCAGCAACAGTCTTAATATTAATAAGGTGCTTTACGCCTACATTTTCAGATACAGAGTTACCGCCCCACGAACCACAGCCAAGTGTAAGAGAAGGTGCTAACTTAAAGTTATAAAGGTCACCGATACCGCCTTGTGAAGAAGGTGTATTAATAAGAATACGGCAGGTCTTCATAGCTTCCTCGAACTTAGCAAGCTTGTAGTTTTCAGTTGCAGAATTAATATATATAGAAGAAGTATGACCAAATCCGCCATCAGCTATTAGACGCTCAGCTTTACTTATGGCATCATCAAAATCCTTTGCCTTATACATAGCAAGAACAGGAGATAACTTCTCGTGTGCGAATTCTTCTGAAAGGTCAACAGAAGTAACTTCGCCAATGAGAATTTTGGTGGTTTCAGGTACTTCTATGCCGGAAAGCTTTCCGATATTATAAGCACTCTGGCCAACTATCTTGGCATTTAACGAGCCATTGATAATGATAGTCTTTCTTACTTTATCAAGCTCAGTCTTATTAAGGAAGTGACAGCCGCGTTTAGTGAATTCCTCTTTAACCTGCTTATATATAGATGAGTCAACGATTACTGACTGCTCAGAAGCACATATCATACCATTATCAAATGTCTTAGAATGGATAATAGAGTTGACGGCAAGTATAACATCGGCAGTACTGTCGATAATAGCTGGAGTGTTACCAGCACCTACGCCAAGTGCAGGCTTTCCAGATGAATAAGCTGCCTTAACCATACCAGGACCACCAGTTGCAAGTATAATGTCGGCTTCTTTCATAAGAGTGTTGGTAAGTTCAAGGCTTGGAACATCAACCCAGCCGATTATGCCTTCTGGTGCACCAGCGGCAACAGCAGCCTCAAGTACAACCTTAGCAGCAGCTATGGTGCTTTCCTTAGCACGGGGATGTGGGCTTATGATAATGCCGTTACGTGTCTTTAATGAAATAAGAGTCTTGAATATAGCAGTAGAAGTTGGATTAGTTGTAGGAATAACAGCGGCAACAACACCGATAGGCTCTGCGATCTTCTTAATGCCATAGGCTTTATCTTCCTCGATAACACCGCAGGTTCTGGTATCACGGTATGCGTTGTAAATGTATTCAGCAGCATAGTGATTTTTGATTACCTTGTCTTCAACAATTCCCATACCAGTTTCTTTGACAGCCATCTTGGCAAGAGGTATTCTTGCCTTATTAGCAGCAAGGGCAGCAGCGGTAAATATCTTATCAACCTGTTCCTGCGAATATGCTGAGAAGATACGCTGTGCCTCTTTTACAGAGCTTATAAGCTCTTCAAGAGACTGGATGTTGTCAACTACTAAAGATTTTTCTTTGCTCATAATTAGTTCCCCTTTTCTTAGATAATCATACATATACTTTGTTAGTGATGTATAGTGTTACACGAAGTAACTATCTTAATAAAAATAAGATTGATAATTAATTAACAATCATTATGGTCACACTTTAACACTTATATATGCGGATGTCAATAAATTATTGCCGTTTTATAGAAAGTTTAGAAGTTAATAATTTATCAGTTCCCAATTTAGATATGGATAATCAGGTATTTGAAGTCTGAAGGCTGAAAATATAAGTTGACAGTGCAAAAATTGATGTTACAATAGTTGCAGATACAACAATTGGAGGTGCATTTTAATGCTTAAAAGAATATTTTCTTATATGAAACAGTATAAGAAATACGCCTGTCTGGCACTTTTATGTATTGCTGTTGAGGCAGTGCTTGAACTTATGGTGCCTATGATTATGGCTGATTTAATTGATAATGGTGTTGCTAATGGCGACACAGCTTATATTTATACTAAGGGCTTGCAGATGGCAGGCTGTGCGGTTCTGGCACTTATCCTTGGCATTGGAAGTGCAAGATTTTCAGCACTTGCAGGACAGGGACTTGGTGCTAATATAAGGCAGGCAGAATATGAGAAATTACAATCATATTCATTTGCCAATATCGACCATTTCAGGGTTTCTTCGTTGGTTACACGTCTGACAAGTGATGTTACGAATATACAGAATTCGGTATCAACAGGTATGAGACCATTTGGCAGAAGCCCGGTTATGCTTATATTTGCATCGTCAGTAGCATTTACAATTAACAGAACACTTGCATTCGTGTTTTTCGTGGCACTGCCTATACTTGCCGTGCTTCTCATAATTATTATTTTGAATGTCCGTCCACTTTATGGACGTATGCAGAATGCAATAGATTTAGTCAACAGAAGCATTCAGGAAAATCTTACTGCGATAAGAGTAGTTAAAGCATATGTAAGAGGTGATTACGAGGTTGCTAAGTTTGAGGAAGTTAATGCTAATCTTAAGAAAGAGTCAGAGAAAGCATTCGGTATAGCAGTTCTTAATATGCCAGCTATGCAGTTTGTTATGTATGGAACGATTATATCAATTCTCTTTATCGGCGGACATCTTATTAATGCAGGACAGTTAAAGATTGGTGAGCTTACAAGCTTTTTAAGTTATGTTCTTCTTATACTTAATTCACTTATGATGATGTCAAATGTATTTCTTATGATGACACGTTCTTTAGCCTCAGCTTCAAGAATTGTCGAAGTTCTTGATGAAAAAATAGACATAACAGATGAACAGGCAGAGGATATAAGTGTTAAAAAGGGTTCAATTGAGTTTGACCACGTATGGTTTAAATACAAGAAAGAGGCAAAAGAATATGTTCTTTCTGATGTTTCATTTAATATAGAAGCAGGACAGACTATTGGAATAATAGGACAGACGGGTTCAGCCAAGACAACGCTTGTATCACTTATTCCAAGATTATACGATGCAACCAAAGGAACGGTGAGAATAGACGGAATAGATGTAAAAAAATATCCTATGAGACATTTAAGGGATGCTATTGCAGTTGTATTGCAGAAGAACACTTTATTCTCAGGCTCACTGCTTTCTAACCTCTACTGGGGTAATGAGAATGCTTCTATGGAGGAGATAAATGAAGCCTGCCATATTGCCTGTGTAGATGAATTCTTAGACAGACTTCCACAGGGGTATGATACTGATATGGGACAGGGCGGTGTCAATGTATCAGGTGGACAGAAGCAGAGAATATGTATTGCGAGAGCTATATTAAAAAAGCCAAAGGTGCTTATTCTTGATGACTCAACAAGTGCGGTAGATACAGCGACAGAAGCTAAGATAAGAGAGGGGCTTGCTAAGAAGCTTCCTGATATGACCAAGATTGTAATAGCACAGAGAATATCTTCGGTAAAGCACGCTGACCAGATTATCATACTGGACAGGGGAAAGGTAGCTGCGATAGGCACACACGAAACACTTCTTGCCAATAACAGGATTTATCAGGAAATATATGAATCACAGAAGGAAGGGGTGGATTTATAATGGCTAAATATGTTGGATATAAAAGACCTAAAGATACCAAGAAGACATTGAAACAGTTATTCGTATATCTTGGACATTATAAATGGATGCTTATATTAGTAGCATTTCTTGTATTCATAAGTGCAGGAGCTAATGTTACAGGAACTTATCTTATTAAGCCTGTTGTCAATAGATTTATTGTTCCGGGCAATATGACAGGACTTTTAAAGGCTGTTATAGCTATGGGCGTAATGTATGCGTGTGGAGCATTATCAACACTTGGATATAACCGCATTATGGTGAAAATGTCACAGAAGGTTATACAGGATATAAGAAATGATTTATTTAAGCATACACAGAAGCTTCCATTAAAATATTTCGATGCACATACACACGGCGAACTTATGAGCCGTTTTACTAATGATGTTGATACAGTTCAGGAAGCTATGAATAACAGTTTTGCTATGATAATACAGAGTTTTATTATGCTGTTTGGTACACTTACGATGATGATGGTATTAAGCATACATCTTTCTATGATAGTTGTCGTATTTCTTATTATAATGTTCTTCTTTATCAAATTTAACAGTAAGCACAGTAAGAAATATTTTAACAGACAGCAGGAAGAGCTTGGTAAAATCAATGGATTCGTTCAGGAGATGATGGCTGGACAGAAGGTTGAGAAGGTATTTAACCACGAGGAAAAGGATTACGGGAAATTCTGTGAAATGAATGAAAATTTCAGAAAAGAGTCAACTAATGCACTGGCATTTGCTGGAATGATGATTCCTACAATAGTAAGTCTTTCTTATCTTAATTATGCAATATCAGCCTGTGTTGGCGGTATATTTACATTAAAGGGACTTATGGATTTAGGTACGCTTTCGGCTTATCTTGTATATGTAAGACAAAGTGCAATGCCACTTAACCAGTTCACACAACAGGTTAATTTCCTGCTTTCAGCCTTATCAGGTGCAGAGCGTATATTTGATATGATGAACGAAGAACCTGAGGTTGATGAAGGCAGTGTTACATTATGTAATGTTACGAAAAATGAAGCGGGTGAACTTATGGAAGCTTCAGGTAATACAGGCATATACGCCTGGAAGGTTCCAGCGACGAAAGATAAAGCAGGCTATCTTGTTGAGTTAAAGGGAGATGTGCGATTTAAAGATGTTGTGTTTGGATATGTAAAAGAAAAGACTATTCTTAATGATGTAACTTTATATGCAAAGCCGGGACAGAAGATAGCATTTGTAGGCTCAACCGGTGCAGGAAAGACAACAATAGTTAATCTTATTAACAGATTTTATGATATCCAGTCAGGAACAATAACTTATGACGGAATAGACATTAAGGATATAAGTAAAGATGATTTAAGAAGGTCAATGGCAATGGTTATACAGGAAACACATCTGTTTACAGGAACTATTGCGGACAATATACGATATGGAAAGCTTGATGCAACAGATGAGGAAGTAAGGGAGGCAGCTGTAATAGCTAATGCAGATTCATTTATAAGAAGGCTTCCAGATGGTTATGATACAATGCTTTATTCCGATGGAAGCAATCTTTCACAGGGACAGCGCCAGCTTCTTGCCATTGCGAGGGCAGCAGTAGCCAAGCCACCTGTACTTATTCTTGATGAGGCGACAAGCTCAGTAGATACAAGAACAGAAAGACTTATCGAGAATGGTATGGATGCAATAATGGAAGGCAGAACAGTATTCGTTATTGCACACAGATTGTCAACTGTAAGAAATTCCAAGGCAATTATGGTACTTGAGAAAGGACAGATTACTGAGCGTGGAAGCCACGATGAGCTGATAGAGCAGAAAGGAAGATATTATCAGCTCTATACGGGACAGTTCGAGCTTGAATAAATCGGACATTAATATAGCTTGAATTATTGTAATTTGAAATAAATAAATAAAAAGAATATAATCAAAATATAAAAAAATAGTTAAAGAGGTGTTGGTATTGAATAATCTGATTGAGTTTTTGAAGCAGGAAGGTGTTTCTGCACAGCTTGTAGAAGAAGTCCGGCATTATTCAGAAGAACATACTGTAGATGAAGCATTAAAAAAACGTATTCCTGTACCACATTTTCATTATTATGGCAATAAGGTATGGGAAGAGGCTCTTGCAGTGCTTCTGTGTGGCAGAAATCTTTTGCTGGCAGGAGAGAAGGCAACGGGAAAAAATGTGCTTGCACAGAATCTTGCAGCAGTTTTTGAACGTCCGGCATGGGATATTTCCTTCCATGTTAATATGGATGCGGCTGCGCTGATAGGTTCTGATACATTTCACGATGGCAGGGTTACATTCAGACCCGGACCGGTGTATTGCTGTGCACAAAGTGGCGGCTTTGGGATTCTCGATGAAATCAATATGGCAAGGAATGAAGCACTTGCAGTCTTACATTCTGTACTTGATTTCAGACGTGTAATTGATGTTCCAGGATATGACAGGATAGAGGTTGCAGATGATACACGTTTTATTGCTACGATGAATTATAATTATGCAGGTACAAGGGAATTAAATGAGGCACTTGCCTCAAGATTTGTAGTTATACAGATGCCGCCACTGGCAAAGGAAGATCTTGAGAGACTGTTAAAGGATCAGTTCCCTTCACTGGTTACTAAGTATAACAAACAGTTTGCACTTTTATTTAATGAACTTCAGAAAAAATGTGAAAATGGTGAACTTACAGAGAAAGCTTTGGATCTGCGTGGATTAATTGATGCTGTAAGTCTTATAAAAAAGGGTATTCCAATCAGGGATGCATTGGATCTTGGAATTACCAATAAGATATTTGACAGTTATGAAAAAGAGCTTATACGTGATGTCATAGCTTCAAGGTTTCCCTTAAAGCTGCATAATACGGAGGTGTTTGAATAATGCGTACCATTTCTTATACTGCTAAGGAAAGACGGGCTGCTAATCAGGTATGGAATGCGGCGGAACGCTATAATTTTGATCCATTGTTTCTGGCTGTTGAAACAGGGGATTTAGATTCAGATTTATATATGAATCTTATAATTGGACTGGCATATAAGTATTATGGTGAAAAGGCAATCAGCACTTTATTTGGTTATTGGAACGGAGATATCAGTCAGGCTATGCTGGATGATCTGACATGGCTTTATCTGGAACATGTACTGTATACAGAGGAAGCATTAAAACGTCCGTCTATGACTGATTTACGGGTTTATTATGGAAAGGCTTTTTTTGCAGGTGAATATAAGCTGTCGAGGCAGGAGTGGATGAGTAAAAACCGGCTTGTATATAATATGCAGTCAGCCAGATGGAGCAGTGTGTCAGGGAAAAAGAAGGTTCTGCTGACACCAAATGAACAAAAGCTGTATGCAGAACTGACACCACAGATAATGCCTGAAACAGACCGGTTGATAGATGCTGTGCTGGCAATTTATCGCAAATTTAATCTTTTTGATGGCGTAAAACATGAAAAAAAAGCGTTGCGACTGCATTTTACAGGGGCATTTGCCCGGATAATGACAAGAATAATGCCTGTCAGCTCTGTAAGAAATAATCATGTAATGGTTATGCGTTCTTCTGCGGCGGACAATATGACTGGTGAAGCAGCTTACAGTAAAAAGAAAGATAATATAACATATAAGAAAGAAAATGATGACTGCTCTTATATTGAGAATTGTTTTGGAAGATCTGTTATATCAGAGCAGACTCTTATTAAAATAGAAAAAGAACTGTGTACAGGCAGTCATACAGGATGCCATTTATGGTTTACAGATGGAAAATATATAACAAATAAAAATATACCGAAGGAATTTCTTCATTTAAGAGAACAGTCACAGCTGCAGGTTGAAAGAAATCATTCATATTATAATAAAAATGTACGGCTTTATGATAGTCTTATTGCACATATAGTCGAACAAATCCGTAATAGCGAATATATAAGTCAGAAGACAGATGTAATATCAGGTCAGAGAGGAAGGCTTGATACAACCAAAGTATGGCGTGCAGAATATATAGAAGATAACAGGATTTTTCACACATATGAAGATGATAATCAACCGTCCTTTACAGTGGATCTGCTTCTTGATGCATCTGCTTCAAGGCTTCAGTATCAGGAAATGCTTGCTGCGCAGGGAGTAATTATTTCCAAAAGCCTCGTGAAATGTAATATACCGGTCAGGGTAACAAGATTTTGCAGTGTTAGAGGATATACAGTTTTTCATATATTGAAGTCTTTTAGGGATAAGAAGTGCGACAATATTTTCAATTATTATGCTGCCGGTTGGAATCGTGATGGTCTTGCTTTTCGGGGAATTGGTAAAATCCTTGATATGAACCCGGGGGTGGCTGACAGGCATCTTGTGATTATTTTAACAGATGCTGCGCCTAATGACAGCCAGCGTATTCTGCCATCACAGGACAGCCCGTTTGGACATGATTATAGCGACGATATTTCTGTTAATGATGCAGCCGAAGAGGTACGTGCACTGCGTGCTAAAGGAATACATGTATCAGCCGTTTTTATGGGAAATGATGCGGCGGCCAATAGCGCAGAAAAGATTTATGGAAAAGAATTTACAAGAATACGTCGTATTGATGAGCTGGCAAAGGCGGCAGGAAGACTTATACAAAAAGAGATTCAGTCGTTGACAAGATAATTGCAAATGTGTATGTGATTAGGAATGGAGATAATAGGGTGTTGGTATTTTATATTTTTATATAATTATGAAAATGTATATATACATAAAATGACAACTAATATAAAATAAAAAAACAAAAGAAATGGAGAATGTAATGTACTGTAAAAATTGCGGAATGAAACTGGAGAATGGGACTAAGTTCTGTGGCGGATGTGGAATGCCAGTCGATAATGAGATTTTTGAATGAAAAAATACTTGATTATATGGAGAGGACAATAATTAAGAAAAGAGGGTCATTATGAAAAGTAAGCAGAATGTAAGACATTACCTGTTTGACGTGGAAATGCTAAGACGAAGATTATTAAGACCATATTTTATAGAACTTGGACTGACAGTTGGACAGGGGCAGCCACGCATATTATATGAGTTAAGAAAATGTGATGGAATGAGCCAGAAAGAATTGTCAGATGCCTGCCTTATAGAGGTGACTACGATGTCAAGAACGCTTGACAGATTAGAGAGTATGGGACTTATTAAAAGACAGAATAATCCAGAGTGTAGGCGTTCGTGGATTATATCTTTAACAGAAGAAGGAAAGGAAAAAGCTGACAGGGTATCTGATATATTTGATATGGCTGAGGAAGTGTTCCGCAAAGGTATAGGCGAAGAAGAGCTTAACAGTATGTGTGCAACGCTTGAAAAGATAGAGAATAATCTTAATGAAGCTATAGAGGAGCAAAGCACGGAGGGGAATAATTAACAGGTAATAGTATCTGATAATAGTATTCAATTATATTATTTTCAAATTATATTGCAAAGTAGTATTATTTGTATTACAATAACTAATACAAATAATACTACTTTTTTATTTGCCTTATTAATAAGATTGTGAAAAGGTTATATTTGTTTAATGTAAGGTTCATAAGATATCGGTTAGGTCAATTCTATGTTGTGAATATTGTGTCAGGAAAGGAGTTAATACAATGATTATTGAATTAGATTTGAATAGCAGTACACCTATATATGTCCAGCTTCGTAATCAGATTGTAATGGGAATTGGACGTGGTGAATTAAAGCTTGGCGAGAGCCTGCCAACGGTAAGACAGCTTGCACAGGATATTGGAGTTAATACAATGACAGTGAATAAAGCATACCAGATATTAAAGACAGAAGGATATATTAAAATTGACCGCAGGCACGGAGCAATAGTATCAGATAATATTGATATGGATATTGTATTCAGGGAAAAGCTTGAAAATGAACTTGAATTATTATTAGCAGAAGCAACTATCAATGGAATGGATAAGAACGATTTTCTTAGTATGTGCAATGAAATATATTCAAAAATGAAAGTGTCAGGTGACAGTGAACTAAAGACAACATAAATACAAAAGTAAAAGCATTTTGGTGACTGGACTGGGAGGATAATATTATGGAAATAGCATTGTTTATGATAGCATTGGTAAGCAATATATTTATAGTTTTAATTATGAGATACGGACTTACTGGTAATTATGAATATAAGCAGGGGATGCTTCTTGGTGTTCATATACCACAGGAGAATATTGGTGATGAAGAAGTAGTAAGCCTTATGGAAAAGGCAAAGCGTAATTATAAAATATTCCAGAATGTTAATGTGGTTCTTGGTATAGTGATATGTTTTGTGAATTTTCTTAATATGATAATATTTGTGCTTATCTGGTGTGTGTGGATGATTATTTATGCTGAAGGCATAGGATTACTGATTATTATGTCACATAGAAAAATGTATGATATAAAGATTAAGAATAAATGGGTTATAGAAAGCCAGAAAAGGATATATGCAGATACTTCCCTGTCAGCGGGCAGAGGAGAAGTTAAGTTGTATTATCATTTAATACCGATAGGTGCTGAGATTGTTACAGGTATTATTCTGTGGGTAGTAAGGGGCAGAACAAAAGATTTTAATCAGGCACTTATATTTTTACTTATTACATTGCTTGTATCGTTGGTATCATTTGTATTTAATGTGGCACTTAATAAAAGAGAAAGAAATGTATACAGTAAAGATACAACTGTTAATCAGGCAGTCAACAAGACTGTTAAAAAATATATATTTAAAGGATTGCTAATAACTAACATAATCACTGCTCTCTCGTGGGTATATATATTTATTGAATATATCGGACATAGCAGAATAACAGATACCGACTATTATGTGTATATGGGAATTCAATTTATATATACACTTGTTATTTTATGGATGATTATTATTATTGGAAAGAAGAAAGAGGAGATACTTAACAGAGATAACGAGCCGTTATATGTAGATGATGATGAGTATTGGAAAACTGGATTCTATAATAACCCTGCTGATCCTAAAGTATTAGTCAAGAACAGACTGAGTGATACGAATTATTCATTCAATCTTGGTAATAAAGCTGGAAAAGCAATAATGTGGTCGCTTCAGGCTGCCGTTGCCGGATTTATTATATGGTTTGTAGCTATTATGATACCATATATTAATGTACATATAGACACAGAAATTAAAGATAATTACTTCACGGTAAAAGCTGTGGGATATGAGTTCTCAATCAATATTGATGATATTGAAGAAGTACAGCTTATGGACGAACTGCCTAAAGACAGCTTTACAAAGACTAATGGTGGGGCAACAGAGGAATATAAAATAGGTAATTATAAAGGTAATACATATGGAAAATGTAAGCTTTTTATATGGAATGGCTATGGACCTGTGGTTATGATAAAGGGAGATAACAAGACAGTATTTGTTAATTATAAGGAAGATGGAGCCGCATTAAAGCTTTATGAGCAGTTGTCCGGTGCAGATAAAATATGACTACTTCGTAGTCACTTTGAAGTTTCTGCAAAACTTCATATGTGCTGAAAAACGCGCAGAATATAATGAGCATATCAAAATAACATTTTACATTTAACAATAAAAGATGTATAATCTCTGTTAATGAAAACCTAATTAATAAATATCGCGATAGATTAGATTTCACTATTTATATTTATAAGGGAGGAATCTGATATGCTATTTAAGAAGGATATTAACAAAAAAATTGAACATCTTGTAAAGAAGAATGATTTCTATGCAGTTGCAGATTATGTATATGGAACTAAGGAAGAGAAGCTTGATCTGGCTAAAGCCTTAGGAACTAACGATAATAACAGCAGTGTTGATTTATTGTTAAGACTTGTTGATGATAAAGATGATGATGTTGTATATGCAGCTTGTGAGGCATTAAGAAATGTCGGATCAGAACACAATACTGCGGATTTACTTGAGAAGCTTAATAATCTTCCAAAAGAAAAAGAGCATTTAAGAGAAGAAATCAGCAGGACTGTACAGGAATTACATCATAGAAATTAATATATATGATATATAAGACTTATTGAAATATATCAGAAAGATAAAATATATGTAAACTGTATAAAAGTGTATGGTGGTTGTATAATGAAGTTTATAGATAGCTGATAACGTTATAATAAAAAGAAAGGGTACTGGAATTATGTTTTCAGTACCCTTTTTTGAGTTTTGTAATTGATACCCTTTATTAGTTATTGTTGGTTATGGACGCTGTCCAAGTCCACCCTCAAGTGTGAGAGTTTCACCTGTCATATACTTAAAGTCTGGAGATGCAAGCTGTACGCATACACGTCCGATTTCAAGCTCAGCATCACCGAAATGGCCTGCTGGTGGAGTATGAACATTTTTATCAAATGCCTCTGGATAAGCGTTCTTGAACTGCTCAAGCTGTGATGTCCACGCAAGAGGGCATATAATATTAACATTAATTCCATCTTTAGCCCATTCAGTTGCAGCAACTCTTGTAAGACCTCTTATACCTTCTTTAGCGGCGGCATAGGCACACTGTCCAAAGTTACCAAAAAGCCCAGCACCAGAAGCAAAGTTAATTACAGAGCCCTTACTTTCCTTAAGATAAGGATAGCAGGCTTTCATATAATAAAATGCGGCATAAAGACCTGAATACATAGCAAGATTGAACTGCTCTGTAGTATGTTCAGCAAGTGGAACGCCGGAAGCAGAAGCCTGTGCGTTATTGATAAGCACATCAATATGTCCAAATGTATCAATTGTCTGCTTAACGACATTAGCTACAACAGCTTCATTATCAGCAGAGGCATTAACATCTGCCTGAATTGTAAGAACCTTGATATTGTAAAGCTTTTCTAATTCTTCTTTAGCGGCGGCAAGCTTGCTTTCATTACGTCCTGTAATGACAATATTAGCACCCTCTTTAGCATAAGCTGTAGCAATTCCATATCCGATAGAACCACATCTTCCGTCATTTAATACGGCACGGCCAGCCCCTGTTATAATGGCGGTTTTACCTGTTAAAAATCCCATAAATCTAATCTCCCTGTCTGTGATATTTACGATAATCAGGAATAAGTTAAAGCACACAATGTACTTTCGATAAATTCCAGTCGTGGATTTATAATAACATAGTCAGACTAAACAAACAATATAATTATGCGAAAATTATTATCAAAAAGAAGAAAAATACTAAAAACTATTTAAAATAACAGCAATGTTAAAAAAATATCAAAATTATATCACAAAATACTGTTAATTGATAATTTGTTAACAAAAAGTAGTTCAGCATAAGATTAAAGAGCTGGATACGGCAATTAGCTGTGCTGATAAAGCAGTTTCTTCACATTAATATAGTGTATACATAAAAATAATGTTGAATTTAATAAAGGTTTGCAATAAAATAATAAATAGATTATTAGGTGAAAAAGAATATGCGTTAAGATGAAACATATAAGGATATATGATTATTAATATGTTTTGATGCGAGAAGTATGCAGAGTTTGGTAAATTGACGGGCAACAGCTTTAAGGGAATGGTTCACCCTGATGATATAAAGCGTGTTGAAAGTGGAATTGACAGACAGATAAAGACTTCTGATAATAATATGGATTATATAAAGTACAGAATTATAAGAAAAGATGGCTCTATAAGATGGATTTAAGATTTCGGACATCTTGAGAATGCTGGTCTTATGGCTGAAAGTTAATATTATTATGTATTTATAGCAGATATAACAGATACAATAACAGAAGCCCAGAAGAACCACATATATATGAGAAACAAATATTACAACAATACTAATGAGAATTAATATCATTAACATATAATTGTATTGACAGGAAAATATATAAAGTAATATAAATATAACAGTGTTATATAACACTGTTATATGACGGCTTAGGTTATATGCCAGCCGGAATAAGGAGAGGTATGAACACATTAGATAATATACATAAAGCTGCTAAGAAAGAATTTCTTGATAAAGGGTTTCAGATGGCTTCGCTTCGTAATATTGTAAAGAATGCAGGTGTGACGACAGGTGCATTTTATGGGTATTACAAGAGCAAGGAGGAGTTGTTTGATGCACTTGTTGGAAAGCAGTATGAGCATATAATGAAGATGTATATTGATGTACAGAATGGCTTTAAAAAGCTTGATGCCAATACCCAGCAGACGTCAATGGGTGAGGTTGCAAAAGACTGTATGGACAATATGCTTGATTATATGTATGAGAATGAAGATGAGTTCAGGCTTATACTCTTAAGTTCCCAAGGCACAAGATATGAGAATATGGTGCACGAGATGTCAGAGATTGAAGTTACGGCAACGCACGATTTTGTAGACACTATGAAGCGTAATGGAAAGCCTATCAAATCGGTCGACCCAATGCTTGAACACGTACTTGCAAGTGGAATGTTCTTTGCATTTTTTGAATTACTTATTCATAAAGATGATATCAAGGAAGCCAAGACTTATCTTAAGCAGTTGAGAGCATTTTATACGGCAGGCTGGGCAAAGGTATTCGAGATGTCGCTGGAAGGTTAATAATATTGCCTTCCATTATTTTAACACAATAGTTTGACCAAACTAACTCTCCTTAGTTTATCCTAAGCATAATGACAATTAATAGATTTGATGAACAGGATAATATAATTAAATGTCAGAATAACATAGTAGAATAATTAATTAGTTTACTAAATGGAAGATAATATTATTTAATTCATTAGATTTATGGAAAAGAGGTTAATGATGAAAAAGGAAAAACAGGACTCAGCTTTTTCGCAGCTTATGAACTATGCTGGCAGTTATAAAATGTTTACTTATACAGCATTAGTTCTTTCAGCAGTCAGTGCGGTTCTTGCACTGTTTCCCTTTGTGTATTTATGGAGAATTATTAAAGCTGTTATAAATGCTGCATCAGATTACGGTAATGCAGACGGAATAGTGTATAATGGCTGGATGGCGGTTATTATGGCACTTGTAAGTATGCTTATATATTTTGCGGCACTTCTTTGCTCACACAGGGCGGCGTTTCGTGTGGCAACTAATATAAAAACAACAGCACTTACACACATAAGAAAGCTTCCTATTGGTCCGCTTGAAAGCCTTGGAAGCGGCAAAGTAAGAAAGATGATATTAGAGTCAGCGGCGGCGACAGAAACTTATCTTGCACACCAGCTTCCTGACACAGCCAATGCAATGGTTACACCATTGGCAATGATAGTTATTTTATTTGTATTTGACTGGAAATTAGGACTTCTTAGTCTTATACCGGTTGTTATAGCATTTCTTAATATGTTTGGAATGTTAGGAAAAGCTATGGCAGGGGATATGAAGAAATATCAGGATTCCCTGGAGGATATGAATAATGAGGCTGTTGAATATGTAAGGGGAATGCCGGTAGTAAAGACATTTGGACAGTCAGTATTTACATTTAAGAGATTCAGGGACTCAATAAGCAGATATAGTAAATTCTGTATTTCTTATACGAAAAGGTGCCGAAGGCCTATGATTGGATTTGAAATTGCAATTAACAGCGTATTTGCGTTTATGACCTGTGCGGCGGTACTGGTTACAAGAAATGGAGTTGTAGACGAAAAGTTTGTAGTCAATTTCATCTTTTATGTAATATTTACTCCAATTATATCTACAACATTTACAAAGATAATGTTTATGAGTGAAAATGATATGCTTGTTAAAGACTCACTCCAGAGAATTAACGATCTTCTTAATATTGAACCATTGAAGAAATCTGACATTAATAATGCCGGGGTTAAAGATTATTCTGTAGAGTTAAAAAATGTAACTTACAGATATGCAGGTGCTTCTAAAGATGCACTTTCTAATCTTTCACTCACTGTTCCGTCAGGAAAGATGGCGGCACTGATAGGACCATCAGGTGGCGGCAAGAGTACAACAGCCGCACTTATAGACAGATTTTTTGATGTCACAGAAGGAAGTATCCTTATAGGCGGTGTTGATATAAGGGATATACCTAAAGAAGAACTTAATAAGATGATTGCGTATGTATTTCAGGATAATAAGCTCCTTAAAATGTCAATAAAGGATAATCTTAAATTAGCGAAGAGCAATGCTACAGATGATGAGATTAACAATGCACTTCATCTTGCACAGTGTGATGATATTATTGCAAAGCTTCCTGACGGCGTTAATACAATGCTTGGAACTAAGGGCGTATATCTTTCAGGTGGTGAAAGACAAAGGATAGCGATAGCGAGGGCAATTCTTAAAGATTCACCAATAGTTATTCTTGATGAGGCAACAGCATTTGCAGACCCTGAAAATGAAGCACTTGTCCAGAAAGCATTTACACAGATAGGAAAGAACAAGACCGTTATAATGATTGCCCATAGACTATCTACAGTAAAGGATGCAGATATAATCTATGTATTGCAGAATGGCAGAGTATCTGAGAGTGGTACACATAACGAGCTTGTTGCCAAGGAAGAAACACAGGACAACTACAGACATATGTGGAATGAATATCAGAAGTCTATAGCGTGGAAAGTTGTGTAGTTAATACAGTGCACAGGAATGGAGTTCAGTATGGAAAAGTTAATGAAAAGATATGCGCTTACCAGACAGGGGGCGAAAGATTTTATTATATGCACAATCGTAACGACAATACAGAATATTATGCTTATGGCACCGGTTGCTATTCTTTATTATATTACAAGTGATTTAATATCAGACAGTATATCAAAGAGCAATAATGTGGCATATGTAATAGCGTGCGTAATTATGCTTGTTGTTATGGGTGTTGTATTTTATTTTCAGTATAATACGTCATTTTTCTCAACATATATTGAGAGCGAACATAGAAGAATTAATCTTGCCGAGAAATTAAGGGAGCTTCCGCTTTCATTTTTTGAAAAGAAGGATTTATCAGATCTGACATCGACAATACTTGGCGACTGTACAGTGCTTGAGCATAATTTCTCACACGTTATGCCACAGTTCTTCGGCTCGATAATATCAACAATTATTATAGCAGTAAGCTTATTCTTCTTTAACTGTAAGCTTGCAGTAGCAGCTTTGTGGGTACTTCCAATAGCACTTATTATAGTGGGCTGTTCAGGAAAGGTACAAAGAGGCATATCAAGAAAAAAGAGAAAAGTTGTGCTTGCACAGGAAGAAGGCTTTCAGGAGTATCTTGAAACTGTGAAGGATTTAAAGTCGTATAACGCAGAGGATACTTATGTTGAAAGTCTTAAAGAGAAAATGGATAATCTTGAAAAGGAAAGCTTCAGGGCTGAATTAGGAACGTCTGTATTTGTAATAAGTGCTTCCTGCATTTTAAGATTAGGAATTGGTACAGTTGCACTTGTTGGAGCTTCACTTCTTGTTAAAGGGCAGATTGATATAATGATATTTTTTATGTTCATACTTGTAGTGTCAAGAATATATGAACCTATGCAGGGAACACTTATGAATCTTGCGGCTATCATATCTCAGGACGTTAATGTCGAGAGAATGAATGAGATTACTAATTATCCTGTTCAGAGTGGTGATGGAAGTCTTGATGTTAATTCGTATGATTTAGAGTTTGATAAAGTGGCGTTTTCTTATGTTAAGGGAGAAAATGTTCTTACAGATGTATCATTTACTGCCAAGCAGGGTGAAGTAACAGCACTTATAGGACCATCAGGTGGTGGTAAATCAACTGTATCAAAGTTAGCGGCAAGATTTTATGATGCTGATAAGGGTACAATAAAATTAGGCGGCAGGGATATTTCTACAATAAATCCGGAAAATCTCTTGTCAGCATATTCAATTGTATTTCAGGACGTAACATTATTTAATAATACAATAATGGAGAATATCCGTATTGGAAGAAAAGGTGCTACAGATGAAGAGGTTATAAATGCGGCGAAGGAAGCACAGTGTGATGAGTTCATAAGAAAGCTGCCACAGGGTTACCAGATGGTTATAGGCGAGAATGGCTGTGCTCTTTCAGGCGGTGAAAGACAGAGAATATCAATAGCAAGGGCATTGCTTAAGGACTCTCCAATAATTCTGTTAGACGAGGCAACAGCATCTCTTGATGCAGACAATGAAACACTTATTCAGCAGGCAATATCACGTCTTATAAAAGACAAGACGGTAATAATAATTGCACACCGTATGCGTACAGTATCTGGAGCTGATAAGATAGTTGTACTGGAAGACGGTATTGTAAAAGAACAGGGCAGATCGGAAGATTTAATAAAGAATAACGGAACTTATGCAAAGATGGTAAAGCTTCAGGCAGTGGATTAATATGCTGGGGAAAGTCAGCAGGCTGGGCATAATTGGTCTGTATCGTGGATATAGGCATTAGATGTAATTAATCTGCTGGGTGAATTCTTTTTGTTTTTGACACTTATATCATATTAATGTAGAATAAAATGGTTTATTATGATAATATCTTGTATACACTATTGTTGTATAATATTCCACGGAAGCTTCATACTGGTGCGCATAGGGTATGAATGATTATGGACAGAGGATATGCGCAGAAATGAGGATTATTATGTCAGATATAAAAGGAAGAATTCATTCAGTAGAAAGTTTTGGTTCAGTTGACGGACCTGGTGTAAGATATATAGTATTTCTTCAGGGATGTCATATGAGATGTAAATATTGCCATAATCCAGAGACCTGGAAGTTAGAGGATGGCGAACTCCAGACACCACAGGAAGTATTTGATAAGGCTTACAGATACCATAATTACTGGAAAGATAATGGAGGCATAACTGTGAGTGGTGGAGAAGCACTTCTTCAGATTGAATTTGTTACAGAGCTTTTTAAGATAGCCAAGAAAGAAGGAGTTCATACAACTCTTGATACATCAGGCAATCCATTTACATTTGAAGAACCATTTATAAGCAAGTTCAATGAGCTTATGGCAGTTACAGATCTTTTTATGCTCGATATTAAGCATATTGACGATGAAAAGCATAAGAAACTTACAGGCTGGACTAATAAGAATATATTAGATATGGCAAAATATCTTTCGGATAATAACAAGGATATGTGGATACGTCACGTACTTGTGCCAAAGGTTACAGATGATAAGGAAGATTTACAGGCACTTTCAGATTTCGTTAAGTCATTAAAGACAGTTAAGAGATTTGAAATTCTTCCATATCATACACTTGGTGTATTTAAGTGGCACGATCTTGGTGTGAAATATGAACTTGAAGATATTATGCCTCCAACTAAGGAAGAAATACAGAGAGCTGATGATATACTTCATACAGGTGATTACAAGGGATATCTTGAAAAATGAGGAAAATGCCGTGAACAAAGAGGAACTTAACAATTTATTGGAAAATGTTGCCTCTGGTGCTATTTCTCCGAAAGAGGCAGCAGATAGTATTAAAATAGAATCATTTAAGGATTTAGGCTTTGCCAAGGTTGATACCAACAGGGAATTAAGACAGGGAATGTCGGAAGTTATATATGGCAAAAGCAAGACTAAAGAGCAGATTGCCGGTATAGTTGGTGCAATGCTTGAAGAAAAAGAAAAGACAATCCTTATAACCAGAATGAGCAGGGAAGCCGCTGATTATGTGGCACAGCAATATAACCTGAATTATGATGAATTATCGCAGATTGGAATAATTGGCGATATGCCAGAAAAGAATGGTAAGGGCAGGATTGTTGTAGCAACAGGCGGAACAAGTGATATACCAGTTGCCGAGGAAGCAGCCAGGACAGCAGAAGTATATGGCAATGAAGTTGTAAGGCTGTATGATGTTGGCGTTGCAGGAATGCACAGGCTTATGAACCATATTGATACTATAATGAATGCAAGAGTTATAATTGCAATTGCCGGTATGGAAGGCGCACTTGCAAGTGTCATAGGAGGTATGGCTGACTGCCCTGTTATAGCTGTTCCAACAAGTGTTGGTTATGGAGCTAATTTTGGCGGTTTGTCAGCACTGCTTTCAATGCTTAATTCCTGTGCAAGCGGTGTAAGCGTTGTTAATATTGACAATGGCTTTGGTGCGGGATATCTGGCAAGTATGATAAATCATATGTGAGAAAATCAAAAATATCCGGAAATAAATGCTGTTGGATATAACTTAAAGGAGATAGACCACATTATTAATATGGTCTATCTCCTTTATATTAAATATTTATTTTCAGCTTATGTAAAGTATTTCATTGAAAGTGAACAGGGGAAGAAAGTTTTCTTTTGAAGAGCATTTGAAAGCACTAATATATGCACTGCTTACTAATCAGAGAAAGTGGTCAGATGTTGAACCTAAGCTTGTTGACATAGACCGGCTGTTTTTTAACTATGATGAAGCAAAGATACTTACATATCCGGGAGAGTATTTTGAAAAAGGAATTAGACAACTTCGCTGTGGTAATATCAGCATTAAAAGTCAAATGGCTAATTTGAATGCTAATATATTTATGCTTATAAAAATAGAAGAGGATTATGGTTCTCTTGATGATTATGTTGTATCGAAAGCACCTGATGTAATAGTAAAAGAATTATCATCAGGCATATATAAGTTAAAGGGTATAGGACCAGCACTTGCATGGGAGTATTTAAGGAATGTAGGAATTGATGGTGCAAAACCAGATACGCATCTTAAAAGATTTATGGGTTCTAAGCGAATGGGTGTATCAGATAATATAGAGGCAAGTGATGAAGAAGTATTAGACGAGGTAAAGAGATTATCAGCGATTACCGGTCTTAGCCGTTTTGATATTGATTATGCAATATGGGTATATTGTGCTGATGGAAAAGGACAGATATGTACATCAAGCCCTAGCTGTGACAAATGTGTAGTAAAGGGTTATTGCAGATACAAAGCTAATGAAGTAGCAGCTAAAGCATATGAAATTATTGTTGATTATAAGGAGAAAGAGAACATGAAAAAGGGTGGAGAATACAGAGACCAATTCTTTAATGAATATATGGAATATCTAAGAAAAAGGCTTGATGAAGACAGAAAAAGTCTAAATAAACCAGTATATTCTGATAGCACAATAAAGACATATGCTACAGATACATTTTATCTTGAGAAAAGGGAAGATGTAAGCTTTATAAGTTGGTTAAAAGATGAGGACAGCATAAAAGAGGCAAAATCAAAATTAATGTACTATTTATCAGGCAGAAAAAATCCTGAAAAAGAGGCAGAATACTATTTGAATTGTATGTTGATGTTCAGGGATTTTTACTCTGAAATAACACATAAACATAATTAGTGAGAGAACAATAGATTAGGCGTGGCAATGAAGAAGTAAGCCTGGCAGAGGTTATCTCTATTTATGTATATAATGTGACTAAATATTAAAGTACCTATAATGCTTTGTTATTGTGATACCCTGTTCTGCAATAGGGATTCTTCTGCTTTGTTAAATTCTTCAAGTGAATATTTTGTTAATATCTGTTCTTTAGTAATTCCAAGCTCCAGCATTGTTATAATAGAATTAATTTTTTCGCAAGCAATGCCTTCCTGCCTTCCTTCCTGTTTGCCACGTTCAGTCCACTGGGCTTCTAAATTCCTGAATGCGTTGCACATAGTATTTCCTCCATTCTTGTGATTACTGCAAAGTTCTAATAATTGTGGAGTATCAGTAATTACACTTATAAGTTCGATAACTTCTGGGTCTACATTATCTGACTGATACTGAGAATATATAGCTTCTATATCTTCCTTGTAAATGTTCTTGGTTATATTGAATAGATTTCTTACATCATCATTATAAAATGTATATTTGTCGGAATCAAGTATCTGAATAAGATTTAAGTGGTAATCAGAAAATAAAGATTTCATATAAGAAGACATATCTACCATCATATCAGATAGATTAAGAGGACCTGTCCATAAGGTTTCGCCGTAGTATAATACGAGAGTAATAATTGGGTGAAATCTGTCATCAGCAGTTATGCCAGATAGAAAGCTTTCAGAAGAAGGCAGAGAGTCATTGTTTAGTTTATGCTGTTTCTTGATGTTGTTATATTCCTTGATATAACAAAGTGTGTCATAAGTCATTGTTCTAAGGGGCATAGCAAAATGTGTCTTGTCCTGAATTTCAAGACCTAGAATAGTGAATTCTACGCCGTCAAACATCTTTTTAACAACATCCCTGTTTCTTTTAATTGACTCGTTATAATCGTCAGACTTGATTATTGCGGAGGTATCGGAGTCAATCTCAACAAGCTGGTCAGGTTTAATTATTTGTGAGCCATTAAAAAGTGCTGCATTAAAGAGGTCTGCAAAATGTTCATTATCTCTCCAGAAAGTTTTAAGAATGATATCCTTGCTTGACGACCCTTTGTTATGTACTTGTTTATTCATAAATCGCCTTTTATTTTAAATTAGTATATAAAGAATAGTAACACTATAAGACTCGAAAGTCAAATGAAAATATAAAAAATATTATATTGATATTTAATATGCTGATTAAATATCATAATCTATGAATTAAAACAATCATAAGTGTTCATACTAATTCAATTAAATAGTATAATTCCACATAAAATCCTAATAATAAATCTTATATATGTACAATCTGCACAAAATAGAATATGAATGTTTGTGAATGATAATAATTGATTATGAATGAATATGGAGTTATTATAATGATAACAAAAGGGACGTGACCAGAAGGGAGGGATATAAAGTGATATATACCGTAACATTTAATCCATCACTTGATTATATTGTATCTGTTAAAGATTTCAGACCAGGTATGACCAACAGGACGAGCAGTGAGTTAATGCTTGCCGGAGGTAAAGGAATTAATGTATCTATAGTTCTTGGCAATCTTGGAATAAAGAGTACAGCGTTAGGTTTTATTGCTGGATTTACAGGAGATGAGATTGTAAGAAGACTGCATAATGGTGGCATTAATTCAGAATTTATCAAAATTAATGATGGAATTTCAAGAATTAATATTAAGTTAAAGTCGATTGATGGAACGGAGATTAATGGACAAGGACCACATATAGATAGTTCTCATATTGAGCAGCTTATGAACAGATTAAGAAGACTTGAAAGCGGTGATGTTCTTGTCCTTGCAGGTAGCATACCGGCAGGCATATCAGATAATATATATAAAGACATTATGGATATGTTAAAGGACAAAGGTGTTCAGATTGTGGTTGATGCAACAAGCAGGCTGTTGACTAACGTATTGGAATATAATCCATTTTTTATAAAGCCTAATCAGCACGAACTTGGAGATATATTTAATGTGACACTTAATACACAGGAAGAGGTTATTCCGTATGCTTTGAAATTAAAGAAAATGGGTGCTGTTAATGTATGCGTATCAATGGGTGGAAAAGGTGCAATACTTGTAGCAGATGATGGCAATGTGTATAAAGCAAAGGCTCCGGATGGGATACTTAAGAATTCAGTGGGGGCAGGAGATTCGCTTGTAGCGGGCTTCCTTTCAGGCTGGATTGAAAAGAAAGATTATGAGTATGCGTTCAGGAAAGGGGTTGCAACAGGAAGTGCCAGTGCATTTTCGGAAAGGCTGGCAACAGTTGGAGAGGTAAATATGCTTATTGATAAAGTTGTTATAACCAGATGATTATAACAGGTTAATTATAGGATAATTGCAGCCAGATAATATTATTCAAAAGATTATTAAAGGATGTTTAAACTTATTATAAATATGGAGGTATGTATATGAGGATTACCGATTTATTAAGTGCTTCAAGTATAGATCTTAATGCAAAGCCTTTAAATAAAAAAGAGGCAATAGAGCAGGCTGTGAAGCTTATGGCGGCCAGCGGTAATATTACAGATATTGAAGCGTATACGAAGCAGGTTATTGCAAGAGAAGAAGAAAGCACAACTGGTGTTGGAGAGGGAATTGCCATACCACACGGCAAATGCAGTGCGGTAAGCAGACCGGGACTTGCAGCTATGATTATAAGGGATGGAGTTGATTATGATTCATTAGATGGTGAACCTGTTAATGTATTGTTTCTTATAGCAGCTCCGGATAGTGAGGATAATGTTCATCTAGATGTATTAAGCAAGCTTTCGGTGCTTCTTATGGATGAAGAATTTATCAGAAAGTTAAAAGCAGCTAAGGATATTGGGGAATTTCTTGAAGTTATCGATAATGCAGACAGTGAAAGCAAGAGCATTGATGAAAGATTGCAGGATACAGGCACATATAATGCTGGCAATAGTGATACGAATCCGGCTGACAGGTATATAGTGGCTGTAACTTCGTGTCCTACAGGTATTGCACATACGTATATGGCAGCTGAGGGTCTGGAAAAAGCAGCTAAAAAGGCAGGCTGTACAATTAAGATAGAGACAAGAGGTTCAGCAGGTGCTAAAAATGTGCTTACAGATGAAGATATAGAAAAAGCGGAATGTATAATAGTTGCGGCAGATGCCAAAGTGCCAATGGCAAGGTTTGAAGGACATAAGGTTATAGAATGTCAGGTATCAGACGGAATTAATAAAGCTGATGAATTAATAAGTCAGGCACTTAGCGGTGATGTTCCCGAATATCAGGTACATGGGATGGGCAGATCTTCTGATGATAGTCAGGCAGCTGCGGTTAAGAAGAATAAATCAGGCGGAGTTGGACATCAGATATATACACAGCTTATGAATGGTGTTTCGCATATGCTTCCATTTGTAGTTGGCGGTGGTATTCTGATTGCCATAGCATTTCTTATTGATGGAATTAATGTTGATATGAACAGTCTTTCTGAAGCTGAAAGAGCTAATTTTGGTACTATAACACCAGTTGCAGCTTTGTTTAAGAATATAGGTGGAGCAGCATTTGGATTTATGCTTCCTGTGCTTGCAGGATATATTGCAATGGCAATAGGTGACAGACCGGCACTGGCACTGGGTTTTGTCGGAGGATATATTGCAGCTAATGGAAAGTCTGGATTTTTAGGTGCTTTAGTTGCAGGCTTTGCGGCTGGATACATTATTTTAGGTTTAAGAAAATTGTGTGACAAGCTTCCAGAAGCACTTGAAAAGATTGCACCTGTGCTTATATATCCGGTTGTGGGAATTCTTGTTATAGGACTTGGAATGAACTATGTAATAGAGCCTGTTATGGGGGCGATTAATACAGGGCTTAATTCATTCCTTGTTGGAATGGGAAGTTCAAGCCGTATAATTCTTGGATTTGTGCTTGCAGCAATGATGGCAATTGATATGGGTGGTCCATTTAATAAAGCAGCATATGTATTTGGAACAGCTTCAATTGCATATGGTAATTACGATATTATGGCAGCAGTTATGATTGGTGGTATGGTTCCACCTTGTGCTATTGCACTTGCTACAATGTTATTTAAGAATAAGTTCACTAAGGAAGAAAGAGAGGCAGGACCAACCAACTTTATTATGGGACTTGCATTTATAACAGAAGGTGCCATTCCATATGCGGCGGCAGATCCGCTTCACGTTATACCAGCATGCCTTATTGGTTCTGGAATAGCAGGAGCAATAAGTATGTTATTTAAGTGCACGTTAATGGCTCCACACGGTGGAATATTCGTGTTCCCGGTTGTCGGCAACCCATTATATTATCTTTTAGCACTAGTTGTTGGAACAATTGTTTCGTGTTTCCTTCTTGGAGTATTAA